>Ga0209536_100001009_pt1 | contig 46607 bp, 38 predicted proteins | sample DeeMarSeWOR28_12_FD_187461 | JGI IMG/M metagenome (GOLD analysis project Ga0209536, IMG submission 187461) | Marine sediment microbial communities from White Oak River estuary, North Carolina - WOR-2-8_12 (SPAdes) (version 2) | ecosystem: Environmental > Aquatic > Marine > Intertidal zone >...
TTTCGTAGGAACTGTTGTCATTGGCCTCCTGCTGGCTGGCATAACCGGTTTTGATTACTCATTTGCCGTGCTTACAATGTTTGTGGGATTGGTTGCTATTTATTCTGTTATAAAAATCAGGACAAGAAATCAAATATTTAAAGCGATATTATATATACTCACTGCATATGTGATTGTCGTTTTCACTATGGGAGCCCTGAGATATCAAGACCTACAGGAAATAGGACAGATATTTGTATATTACCTGTTGCCGAACGCCGTGCTTTCCCCTTTTGTAACGTATATGATGCTTGGTGTCTTTGAAAGACTTTTTGATATTACAACAGATGTTACGCTTCTCGAATTATCTGATTTAAATCATCCATTATTAAAAGATCTATCCGTTAAAGCACCGGGGACCTTTCATCATAGTATTATAGTGGGGAATCTCTCAGAATCTGCAGCAATAACGATTGGGGCGAACTCTTTACTGGCCCGCGTAGGTAGTTATTATCATGATATTGGGAAAATGGAAAAACCTGAATATTTTGTGGAAAATCAGAAAGATAAATATAATAAACATGAGAGTTTAGCGCCAAATATGAGTGCAATCATACTGTCTTCCCATGTTAAAAATGGGTTAGAAATGGCTGAAAAGTATAAAATACCAAAGCTCATTCGGGATTTTATTCCTGAACATCATGGCAAAAATCTCATGAGTTATTTCTATAATAAAGCAAAGGAAGAACACGATCCAAAAGATATAAACGAAGCAGATTACAGATATCCGGGACCTTCTCCCAAATCCAAAGAAACAGCCATCGTGATGTTGGCTGACACGGTTGAGGCAGCGACCAGAACGCTCAGCAATCCATCTGCAGGGAGACTGCGAAAACAGGTAGAAGAGTTGGTTGAGCAGCGCTTTCTGGAAGGTGAATTAGATGACAGTGATCTGACAATGCGGGATCTAAAGGGAATTATTGACGGATTTATGTCTGTGCTTCTAGGAATTTTTCATCAACGTATTGAATACCCTAAATCTGAGGAAAACAAAAAATCAAATACCCTAAACGGACCTAAGAAAGAAAAACCTGTAAAAGTCGTTACGAATGAAAATTCAGGTTCATAATAAAGAAAATGACATACGAATCAGCAATAAAACGCTGATTGAACTTACTAACTGGCTATGCAGGGAAATGAAGCTAAAGGTTCAAACACTGGACATTATTTTTACAGATGATCAAAACTTGCGTGATATGCATGAAGAATTTTTAAGCGATACTCATTATACAGACGTGATGACATTCAATTTAGGCTCGAAGGATTCAATAGAAGGTGAAATATATATCAGTAAAGAACGCGCTCTGGAGAATGCCATAAAGTACAATGTTTCACCTGTTAATGAGATCTGCCGATTAATTACCCATGGCTGTTTACATTTAGCTGGTTATGAAGATAATAACCAGACGAATCTTAAAAAAATGAAGATAAAAGAAGATGAATTTTTGTCCATTGTTTTAACAAAATTTTTAAATTAACGTATGTCGTAGTGACACAGGAGAATTTTAAAACTTGGATATATTTTTAATATCATATCTCATTATATTTGTTTTTCTATTACTGTTATCCGGATTTTTTTCAGCCTCGGAAACTGCATTTTTCTCAATTTCACAAACTGATATTGAACGAATGAGAAATAAGAATGATTACGGCTCCAGACAGATCGTTCAGCTACTGGCACATCCAAAAAGACTTTTAATTACCATTATTATCGGAAACACGGTTGTCAATATTAGTGCAGCATCTCTTGCAGCAATTGTCACCCTCCAAATATGTGAGATATTTGCTATCGATATAAAAATAGGTGTACTGATTGATATCATTGTTGTGACATTTGTTCTGCTTATATGTTCTGAAATAATTCCGAAGGTCGCCGCTGTACGATATTCAATAAGAGTTGCAAAAAACTTCGCTCTTCCATTGACACTTTTTTATTACCTTTTTTCCCCGCTCGTCAGCATATTCCATACATTGACTCAATGGCTAACCTCGGTGTTTCGCGTCAGTAAAAACAGATTGCTTTTGTCTGAAGAAGAATTACGATCGATCGTAGACATGGGAGAGGAAAAAGGCACATTGCAGCAGGATGAAAAGGAAATGATTCACTCGATTTTTGAGTTTAGTGAAACCACAGTAAAAGAAATCATGATTCCAAGAATTGACATGGTGTGCATATCAACCGATTCAAAATTAGAGAGTTTACTTAGTTTAATCAGAAAACATTTGCATAGCAGAATCCCAATTTATAAAGATAAGGTTGATAATATCATCGGTATTATTTATGCAAAAGATCTTCTCCCCTTTGTAAACCGAAAAAGTAATGGGGAGGCAAATCTGGAAAAACTTGCAAGACCTGCCTACTTTGTACCCGAACAAAAAAAGATCGATGAATTGCTGAGAGAATTTCAATCTCAAAGAATTCACATGGCAATTGTCGTCGATGAATATGGGGGAACCTCAGGTATTGTTACACTGGAGGATATCATTGAAGAGATAGTGGGCGAAATTCAGGACGAACATGATTCTGAACAACCACTCTATCAAAAACTTAGTGATACCGAGTATCTCGTAGATGGTGGAATGGATCTTGAGGAAATGAATGAGGAACTCTTGATCAATTTACCAACAGAAGAAGGTGTGGAAACCCTCGGAGGATTTTTGTTCGGATTATTTGGATCAGTACCCAGAGAGAAACAATCAGTCAATTATGAAAATTACAAGTTTGTAGTTGAAAAGGTGATCCGACGTCGCATAACAAAAGTTAAAATTATCATCGAAGAGCCCCTGAGCAAGAGTTAATTCCTGATGCATTCAGATTTTTCAAAAATCCCTTCTATGGATAGTCTTCTGCGTGAAGTAGAAGAATTATTCAAAAGGATCGATCCAATCTATGTCAAACAGTTGCTGGAGATCCTTCTCAAGGATATCAAATCAAATCCTTCCAAATATCCAATTCTTGAAAAAAGTCGCGAAAATATAAGGCGTTTTATAAAAAATGAAATCTTTCATATTGTCGATCAGTATTTATCACCATCGTTTAAACGCGTCATCAATGGAACCGGTATCATATTACACACTGGATTAGGAAGAGCGCCCCTTGATCATACCATATTGAAGGCAGCCGTCCAGGCTATGGGTTATACGAATTTGGAAATTCAGTTAAAAAACGGAAAACGCGGCCAACGTCTTGATCATGTGGAGAAGATACTCAATCTCCTTACAGGTGCAGAAGGAGCTGTTGTTGTAAATAATAATGCCGCTGCCGTTCTGCTCGCTTTAAATACTCTGACAAAAAGGAAAGAGGTTATTGTTTCTCGCGGGGAGTTGGTAGAGATCGGCGGTTCTTTCAGAATGCCAGAGGTCATGAAATCCAGTGGTGCAAAAATGATTGAAATTGGCTCCACAAACAAAACACATCTTTCTGATTATAAAGAAGCAATCACAGATAAAACTGCAGCAATTTTATTGGTACACCCGAGTAACTATAAAATAGTGGGATTTACAGAAAAGCCGAAAGCTGGAGATATCCTGGAATTCGCTCATCGGCACGATATTCCAATCATATTTGATCTGGGTAGTGGCGCATTTATCGATCTTAGTCCCTTTGGATTTGAGTATGAACCTGTTGTGAGGGATGTCATTACTATGGGTTTTGATATAATCACTTTCTCCGGAGATAAATTATTAGGAGGGCCCCAGGCCGGTTATATACTCGGCAAAAAAAGATATATCGATAAAATAAAAAAGAATCACCTCCTCCGCGCTCTGAGATGCGATAAATTAAACCTGTCAATTATATCGTCAACTTTGAAGCAATATTTGCACCCGGCCAGCATTTCAGAGAAAAATACAACCTTGCACTTATTTTCCAGGTCCCGGCCGGATCTGAAGAAAATCTCGGAAAGATTATTATCCAAAATAGACAATAGTCATCTTGATAAAATAAAAATTGTCGAGTCAGAAGGCAGAGCCGGAAGCGGTGCCTATCCGGTTCATCCCATACCATCAATTTCCTTGCAACTTAGCAGCCCTAACTATACAGCGGAAAAGTTAGCCCGAAAACTAAGGTTGAGTGATACACCTGTCTTTGGATATATCGAAAATGACAAACTCCATCTAAATTTATTAACTATTTTTGAAGAAGATTTTTTAAAGTTAAGCACTATCCTTAATGATATTTTATGAAAAATCATACCATTATTGGGACAGCTGGTCACATTGATCATGGCAAAACAGCAGTCATCAGAGCTCTGACCGGAATCGATGCTGACAGATTAAAAGAAGAGAAGGAACGCGGAATCACAATTGATATCGGATTTGCCTATTGGAAAGACGCTGTTACCATACTTGATGTACCCGGTCATGAAAAATTTATTCGCAATATGGTCGCCGGTGTCAGCACAATTGACTTTTTTCTACTAATCATCGCGGCTGATGACGGGATTATGCCTCAAACCATTGAACATCTGGATATTTTAAACTTTTTTAATATCAGAGATGGGATCGTAATATTGAATAAGATTGATCTGGTTGATGATGAGTGGTTATCGTTGGTTGAAGATGACGTTCGTAATCTGTTAATTAAATACAATCTTAGTGAATTACCGATTATTAAAGTATCCGCCAATACAAATAAAAATATTGATCACCTCAGACAAATAATCGAACAAAAAATTTCTATGCAAACTGAATCTGACTCAACCCAACCTTTTCGATTATTGGTTGACCGATCTTTTATCATCAAAGGTTTTGGCACAGTTGTAACCGGTTCTGTCTTGAGCGGTACCCTATCAAAAGGTGAGATGATCGAAATCCTGCCCCACCATCTGCAAAAAAAAGTACGGGGGCTTCAGGCTCATGGTCATGATTCTGATTCTGTCTCTGCTGGTGACAGAGCGGCCGTCAATTTGCAGGCAATATCGAAAGTGGATATAACCAGAGGAGATGTGCTTACAAAAGTTAATACATTGTCTCATTCCAATGAATTTATTGGAACGCTACATACTGTCTCAACAATTCCTGTGAAAATTTCCAACAGAAGTAAGGTCAGAATTTATGTAGGCACTGCGGAAAGAATTGGTCAGCTTATATGGTATGAAAATGACAAAACACTGAAAGAAGAATCTGAATACCATGTGAGGGTAAAACTGGATTCACCGTTGGCGGCTGCCCGCAATGACGCATTTCTGATCAGATTACATTCGCCGTTGCTCACCCTTGCCGGTGGCAACATTGTAGAGATCAATCCTCCGAAAATTCGACACAGCAAAGAAGCATGGGCCGCCTATTTTAACATCATGGGATCTGCTCAGTATGACCAGATCATCTATACAATAATTGCAAAACGCAAACTTATAGCAACCTCCAGTCTGTTCTTGCAGCAAAAAATGTTTGAAATTGAGCCGATCATAAATTCCTCGATCGAAAATCTGATAAATCAAAAAAAAATCCGTTCTTTCAAATTAAAGGGAATTGATCATTATATCTCAAGTTCTAGTTTTGAGATGCTTGTCAAGGATATCGAACAATATCTATCTGATTTTCATAAAGCCAATACACATCTTCCGGGATTAAATCATCAGGAATTGCTTACCGGATCAGGGTATTCATGGCTACAAGTGGAAATATTCGATGCAGCACTCAAAAAACTATTAAACAGCAAGATAATAAAGCTTGAAAAAAATTTTTATTCCATTTCTGAATTTAAAATTCAGATCAGTCGGGATATCGATCTTGTACAAACAGAAACCTTAAAGATACTTAAAGATAATAGATTTTCTCCTTTAACACCTGAGGAAATAGCTGAAAAAATCGAACTCCCCCAAAATGAAGTGCGATCAATTCTCAATATTTTGATAAAAAACAGACAGCTGATTTCTATCAACCGTGACATTTTTATTGAGTTTTCCGTTTGGCAAGAGCTGATTGCCTATCTAAAGAACTTTTTTGCAAATCAGAGTGAAATGCCCGTAGTCTCCTTAAAAGAATTCATCAATACAACCCGAAAGTACGCGATTCCAATATTTGAATATCTGGACTCACAGGGATATACTATAAGGGAAGGAGATGTAAGGAAGAAGGGTCATAATCTATAAACCTCTCCCTTGTCTGTATACATAAATATTTGAAGTCGGAAGTGGGAAGTAAGAAGTAAGAAGTAAGAAAGATTTATTACTTCCTCCTTCCTACTTCTTACTTCTTACTTAAAAGGAACCTAAAATGGATGATTTCATCACTACTTTACTTTTATTGCTTTTCTTACCCCTATCAGTCATCAGTGGAGATCGAACGTTAGGTAAAAATTTTACAACACGATCAGAGGTATTAGCCCAAAATGGAATGGCCGCAACCAGCCAGCCGCTGGCGACACAAGTGGCATTGGATATCTTAAAAAAAGGTGGTTCGGCAATTGATGCTGCTATTGCTGCCAATGCGGTGTTGGGGTTGATGGAACCTACAGGATGTGGTATCGGAGGTGATCTTTTTGCCATCGTTTGGGATTCAAAGTCAGGGAAACTCCACGGTTTGAATGCCAGCGGTCGCTCTCCAGCTACCCTCACGCTTGAATACTTTAAGAAAAACAATATAAATCAAATTCCCGCTTTCGGACCACTTCCAGTTAGTGTGCCAGGTTGTGTAGATGGTTGGTTCGAACTTCATGCAAAATTTGGAAAATTATCAATGGGTGAAATATTGGCACCGGCTATAGCATACGCTCGTTCAGGTTTTCCGGTGAGTGAGGTAATAGCCTGGTCGTGGGCACTAAATATTCCGGCAAGAAAGGACTTCCCGGGATTTATGGATACATATACAATTAAAGGAGAACCACCCAAGAAAGGCGAAATCTTTAAAAATCCAAACCTTGCCAATACCCTCGATTTAATAGCGGATCGAGGACGAGATGTCTTTTATAAAGGAGAGATTGCACAAAAAATAGCCGATTATATGGAGCGCCAGGGCGGCTTCTTGACGTATGATGATCTGGCCAATCACTCGTCACAATGGGTGGATCCGGTATCGACCAACTACCACGGTTATGACGTCTGGGAATTGCCACCGAATGGCCAGGGAATTGCTGTCCTGCAAATACTAAATATCCTGGAAAAATATGATCTTAAAAATTATGGATTTGGCAGTAAAGAACATATCCACTATTTTGTAGAAGCAAAAAAATTGGCCTTTGAAGATCGTGCAAAATATTATGCAGATCCGGAATTTAACAAACTCCCCGTCGCAAAACTTATTTCAAAACAATACGCAGCTGAGAGAATACGATTAATTAATCCTCAGCGGGCGGGAGGATCATATCCTCCCGGGGATATAAAAAAAGAAGAAAGTGACACCATTTATCTGACGGTCGCTGATAAATCAGGTACAATGATTTCTCTTATTCAGAGCAATTATCATGGGATGGGATCGGGTATGACACCCGATGAACTTGGATTTTGCCTGCAGGACCGGGGCGAACTATTTACTCTCGAAGATGAGCACGTAAATGTGTATGCGCCAAAAAAGCGTCCATTTCATACAATTATTCCGGCATTTGTCACTAAAAACGGCAAACCGCTGATAAGTTTTGGTGTAATGGGTGGTTCCATGCAACCTCAGGGTCATGTTCAAATTCTTATAAATATGATTGATTTTGGGATGAATCTGCAGGAGGCAGGCGATGCCCCGCGGATCCGACATGTTGGCTCTTCTCAACCTACAGGTGAAAAAATGAATTCGGGAGGAAAAGTCTATCTCGAATCCGGGTTTTCAGCAGAGATACTACGTGAGTTGGATTTGCTGGGTCATACGATACAGATCAACACCGGCAGCTTCGGCGGCTACCAGGCAATCATGGTCGATCATGTCAACAAGACCTTTATTGGCGCGTCTGAATCGCGTAAGGACGGTCAGGCGGCGGGATATTAATTATAATTTTGTGATTCCCGTTGGGAATCACAAAATTATAATATATTTATCTTATCCCTAAAATCTGCCATCAACCTGGTCCATTCCATCTTAAACCAGGGAGTAAAATTATCCGGATTCTTATTTACTTCTTCGCTGAGTAAATCAGTATGTATATATCGCCATTCTGCAATTTCATTATTATTAACTTTTACCGTTGCATCCGATTTTCCTATATAGACTGCACACAGTTCATTCTCTGAACCAATATTTTTAAAATTTGCCTGATATTGAAATGTATACAGATAGTTCAGTTCTGTATCAAATCCTAACTCTTCTTCCAGTCTGCGATGAGTGGCTGTACCCACACTCTCCCCTTTTCTGGGATGACTGCAGCAACTGTTGGACCAAAAAAGCGGCCAAAGAAGTTTTTGATCGCTTCTCTTCTGCATGAGTACCTGTCCGGAATTATCAAAGATAAATATAGAAAAAGCCCTGTGTAAAATCCCATTACCCTGGTGACACTCAGCCTTCGATCTATAATCTGTTATATGATCATTCTCATCGACAACAATAAGCATCTCATCATCAAAAGACACAATCTCGTTAGAGTTCATATATTAACTATCCTTCTTAATAACCGTGGAAATATAATATCATCCACACCCTGTCATCCTGTAAGGATCTTTACTAGTGCAGGCAATATTTGTAATAACAACTGCAAAGATCCCTTCGGGATGACAAAAGCAAATTTCCGTGGTTAATTGGTTATTATTTGTTACCAATTTCGGTTACTAGTGCTTTATAGCCTGATTTACGGATAGCAAAAGCAACCTTTTCAGCACCCTCCGGGCAGATAGCAACCATGGCACCACCTCCTCCTGAACCGGTTAATTTTGCGCCTACCGCCCCATTACGCCGTGAAATTTCAATCAGATCTTCCAGTTCAGGTGAAGAGACTTGTAATGCATTGAGCAAACCTTGATTGATATTCATCAGCTCACCCAATTGTGCGATATTATTGCTTTCGATCGCTTCAACTGCTTGCAAGGTTAAACCATCTATTTCATTAAATATACGATTGTATAACGTTTTATTCTTTTCCCATGCTGTTTTCACATTAGAAACCATTTTCGCAGTTAGACTCTCGATACCACTTAAGCCAATAACAATCGGAATAGGTTCTTTAACCTTAACTTCTTTCAACTCTGGTGGTGTACCTCTTTTAAATAGGGAAAATTTACCATAAGTCGCCAGCGTATTGTCAATTCCCGACGCATTGCCATGTGCTAACATTTCAGACTCATATGCGAGCTGATTTATTTCCGCATCACTGAGATTTATTTTAAAATGAGCATCCAGAGCACGAATAATGGCAACGGCAAGGGCGGCTGACCCGCCTAATCCCATAGCACGTGGGACATGAGGGATCACTTCTATCTTTATGCTTTTGTCTTGAATTTTCAGTTTCTCAAATATCATATCCAGAGATTTATAAATAGAATATTTGTGATCAACCCCTCTCTGAATCCTTTCTTCAACACCCCATCGTGGTATCAGTAAATGGATCCCATTTTCACTATCCCAGACTTTTGCCTGCATTGCCAGGCTAATAGGAGCGGCGATGGCATGGCTTCCATAAACGACAGCATGCTCTCCCAATAATATCACTTTTCCACATCCGGCTGGTATATTTTCCTCTTTTTTTACTTCTTCAAGTACTTCGACCTCACCTTCTCGCTGTGACATATTTTCAATAATTTCTTTGGCCCGCCAGATTTTGATATCACCATTTTCGACAAGGATTTCGACCACGTCATCGAATAACTCCGGAGGCGCTCCGGCAGCCGCGGCAACACTTCTTGCATGCAGGGTCATATGTCCCTGCTGGATCCCTTCAGTACTAAGAGCACGTAATGCTGCAAAATTCTGAGCCAGTCCAACTGCACCCATAACCTCTGCCAATTCTTTCGCAGAACTTATATTGAGCATCCGATGCGCAATCTCCACAGAGGGATTTGATTCCAAAGGACCGCCGACAGTTCCGACTTTTAGGGGTAGCTCCAACGATCCTACTAAATCCCCGTCATCATTCTTTGTCCAGTGTGTCAGACTGGTATATAGTGGTCCCCTGGCTGCATAAGCATGGGCGGCAGCCTCAATAGCCCGCCAATCATTGCCGGTGGCAATTGCCACTGCATCAATTCCGTTCATGATCCCTTTATTATGAGTAGTGGCCCGATATGGATCGACATAGGCAAATTCATTCGCAAGAATGATTCCATCCCGGACCTCATCACCTGAATACCCTTTTCCATCAAGGTATTTTGTTGGAATTCTACAGGTTGATTTTACCATGGCCCGGTCAGTTAGATTTGAAAGGATTCGTAAAAAAACTTTACCATTGCTGATTTTTTCAATAAGTGAGGCGACACCTTCACACATACTATTGACTAAATTCGCTCCCATTGCGTCACGGGTATCAATCATCAGATGAACAACGACCATATCACCACGGTGTGTTGCACCGGGATGAATTATTACTTCTATGTCTTTGGCTCCTCCACCTCTGGCAACCATACGCGGATGGAGACTGTTTGCAAGATTGATAATTTCAGTTTTATTCTCCAGTATCGCATGCTGCGCTTTCGTTGGATGATCTACATCCACTATTTGAATCTGTCCAATAATGATCGGCTCATCACTGACGCTGGTGAATCCACCGGAATTACGAACAATTTTTGCGGCGGAACTTACCGCTGCGACAATCGAAGGCTCTTCAACAACCATGGGAACAACATATGGTTTATTGTTCACTAAAAAGTTTAACCCCAATCCCATCGGAAGACTGAATACGCCGAATACATTCTCAATGATTTTATCTGCCTCCTCCAGAGGAAGCATATTTTCACCGTTTAGAACCTGTAAATAATCATCTTTGTTTAAAATACCTTTTTCACGTAATATTTCCAGTCTTTCGGGAATCGAAGCCTGATAAAATTTTGGTATACGTGACCGATCCATCTTAATTATCCTCCGCTATATGCGAATTACTAAAAACTAAATTTAACACAAAGGGCACGAAGGCATTTGTATAAACTTGTTCCGACGCTCTGCGTCGGAACAAGTATTATGTTTTGGCTACGACCCTCTGCGTCGTAGCCAGAAATTCACAAAATCTTCGTGTTCTTCGTGAACTTCGTGTTTAAAAACCAAATTCTAATCACGCAAATATGGTATTATTTATTAACATCCACTCCCTGATGTGAAATTCCCAGTAAAAGAGTCTTAAAATTCTGTTTGTTCAGCTCTTTTTTTAATTTATCAATTATCGATGTTGAGTCACAGAAAGCGAGTCCGATATCTCCACCACCTGCACCTGAGGGTTTGTAAACCCCTCCATTGGTAAAAACGATTTCAGCGATCTGTCTATGTACCTCAGATATGATTCCAATTTGACTTTTTCTGCTGAAATCATGTAAAACTTTATAATAATCTGCTACGATATCAAGAAAATCAGAACAATTTTTTTCAGCATATGACATACACCCCGATTCAGCAAGGACAGATAAACGGGACATCATGGCTTGATATTCTTTTTCATGGTGCGCTCTGTATTGTTCGATCTGCGACAGCAAATTCCGTGTGGAAGCAGAAACGCCTGACCAAACCGGCAGGATGAAAAGATTTTCAGGGATTGACCTGGGTACTATTTTCTCCGTTTTTTTTCCCTCTTCAATAGATTTAATATTGTATTGATTAACACCACCGAATACACTGGCCGCGATATCTATTCCACTCCCCTTGTTTCCCTGCGCCTTAAAATGTACATCACAGGCAAAGAGAAACAAATCAATATTATCAGAGATAATTTTTTTTTCTATCTTGGAATAGTATACGAGCGCTACAATAAGAGCAACGGTGAGCGCTGCGCTAGAACCCAATCCCAATTTATTCTTGTTTGTTTCCTGATAAAATTGCGATGTGTCTATCTGGAGGTGAAATGGTTTAAATTCGACTTTATAGCCTGATATCCTATAATAGATTTGTTCGATAATTGATACTGCGAAATGCATGATGGATAAGAGTTGATCTGATTGATCTTCTTTTGGAATGATTTTACCCGAATCATTTATCATAAATGTCACCGGATCTGAGGATAAGTTACTGGAAATCCGGTAATAGTCATTTTCAGAAGTAGATATGCTGGCAGTCACAAACCGGTCTATAGAGGCAACAAGCGCATCAACACCCTCAAGTACCGCATACTCCCCGAGAATTATCAGTTTCCCAGGCACTTTAACCTTTATAGTCAACTGTCATCCCCTGTAAGATATACATCCGCCCCGAGTTTGGACTCGATACATCTTTTGATACCCTTTTTATGAGAAAAATGGTTCATCAATGATCCTGCATATTCGGACAGTGTTATTACTTTTACCTGAGGGCCGGCATCCATCGTAAAGTATGCAGGAATTCCCTGTTGTCGTAGTATTCTGACTTCCTCAATCAGATCAAGCGTCCCAGAATTCCAGTAAATAACTGACGGTCTTGAAGTTAAAGGTAATGCATGCATTTTTAAAGCACTGAATTCGGAAAGTTCCCCCAATTTTTCAAAATCTTTATCCTGGATCGCCTGCTTCATCTCATGAAGATCTGATTTTGCTGAAATTACCCATTGCTGATAATAAGGCGATGTCTCAGCTGATAAATTCATGGCTTCTGTAGATCCAATCTTTTTCTCTTCTGCGGAGGTTATTAATATGAGTACCCTGAGACCCCAATAGTCTGGAGTAGCGAGCTGAATAGCATAATCTTTTTCTCCCTTTGGATCTTCACCTGTCTGCATTTCTACGATACCACCATAGATCGATCTTGCTGCTGAACCAGATCCTCTCCTTGATAATAATGAAAGGTCTTTCTTGGTCATTTTTTGACCTGCAGCACAGGTCGCTGCCATGCTCAAGGCCGCAAATGCTGAAGCAGATGAAGCCAGCCCGGCCCCGGTGGGAAAATTATTATCACTTATGACAGTTGCATATTCACGAAAGCCATATTTTGCCCTGACAATATCCAAAAATTTTTGCACACGTTTTGTTTGTGCGTCTGTTGCTTCACTGTTGTTGATCGTTAATAGATCCTGATTCAATTCCGGATTATAGATCACCCTGGTCTTTGTTTGCAGTGCATCCAAAGTGAGTGATATTGAACCAACGGCAGGTAAATTGAGTATTGGATCGCGTTTTCCCCAATATTTGATCAGGGCAATATTCGCACAGGCAAGGGCTGTGGCAGATTTCAGTTTTTTATCCAATTTCCTAGAAATATTAAGATTGTGCTAAAGGAGAAGTTGGTTTAACCACAGAGTTCACAAAGAATGCACAAAGCGCAGAGAGAACATGTCATTCCCGCGGAGGCGGGAATCCAATAACGATTTTAAAATCAGTATTCCGGATCCCTGCTTGCGCAAGGATGACAGAACAAGAAATCCTCTGTACTCACTAAGTAAATTTTTGTCTCTTTGTGGTTTGTTTTTTACACAAGGTCAATTTAAATAATGAAGCGGTTAACTGCAATTAAGATAGATGGATAGTATTAACCTATTATTTTGGATATTTCAAAGAAAGTAGAATCGGTTTCGGCCAGTTTTTCAATATAGAGGCGGGCTATCGCGCCAGCAATAAATAATCCGCCAAGACCTCCAATAAACAAAATCACTTCTTTTCGAACAGGTATCATTGAGAAGTTGAATAGATTTAATAAAAATATCGATAATAGAAATCCAAGAAATGGTATACCATATTGAAGAAAAGATACTTTTAAAAGAAATGTTGACTTTTCTGCAATTGTCACGTGATTTCCTATCCCGGCGTTAAGCGGATTTGATACACGTAATTGTCGTTTACCACTCTGATCCGGGACACAAAGAAAGCGTGCACCACATGATTGACAATTTTCCTGAAGTGATAGTTCAATAATTGCCTCACTATCCCTTATCGCGGTAACAATTCCAATCTCATCTTCGTTGGATCGATTTTTCAATTTAAGCACTCTTTTTTTCTGGTAAATCCTGCCCACCGATAACAACAAGACCGTCCGTGGGACATTTTTCGGTTGGTAAGATAGGATCAGAACCATAAATATCATAGTTTATAATGGCCAGGCCATCTTTCATTTCCATATTCCCTTCGCCGGCAACCCGTACGCAAATCCCACAACCAACACATGCTCTGGTGCATATTTTACGTGATTCTTTAGGAGAATCCTGATTCTTACACAGAACAAACAATTTGTGACTTTCAGGATGAAGTTCCATAATATGACGTGGGCAAGCATCCACACAATTACCGCATCCGGTGCACTTATCAGCGATCACAACCGGCAAACCATTATCATTCATATACATAGCATCAAAAGGACATGAATCCACACAATCACCATATCCGATGCAACCGTAAGAGCACAGCTTATCTCCACCTCCGGCAAACGTGGCACCTATACATGTTTCAATTCCATGATAGACACCTTTTTTAGCGGTTTCATAGTTACCGCCCTGGCACATGACCCTGGCGATAAGACGTTCAGATGTTGTGACTTCAATCCCCATTATCTCAGCAATTAACTGGTAACCCTCATCAGAATTGACGGGACACCCGGAGATTTCCGCTTCACCAGCGACAATGGCCTCGGCAAAGGCAGCACAACCTGGCAAACCACATCCCCCACAATTTACACCCGGCAGTTCTTCCAGGACCTCTGCAATACGAGGGTCCTCTTCAACATGCAGTTTTTTATTTGCGATGGAAAGGCCAACAGAAAAGACCATACCCAGTCCCCCCAGACTAACCATTGCAATTAGAATTGTTGTAAAATCCATCTATTTTTCCCCTGAGATATTTATTCTACTATACTAATCTCTCGCAGCGACGCAGCGTTTGGATTTTAAATTTTGGATTGCGGAATGCGGATTAATTATTGCATCATAAATCCAAAATAAAAACTTTGCGTTCTTTGCGCTTAATAATTTATACAGTTATCAAACCGGCAAAGCCCATGAAAGCGAGGGCTAACGATGCAGCTACTATCATTGTAATGCCTGCGCCCTCAAAAGGTTTCGGCACTTTCGCCAGTTCTAGTTCTTCTCTTATACCAGCCATGATGACAATCGCCAGGGTAAATCCAGCACCAGCTCCGATACCATAGACAAGGCTTTCAATAAAATTGTACTCACGCAAGACAGCAAACAAAGCCAATCCAAGGATTGCACAGTTGGTCGTGATAAGTGGCAAATAAATCCCTAGCGTATCATATAACGGTTTGCTGATTTTTCTCACGAACATTTCGACGAGTTGCACCAGTGATGAAATCACCAATATAAATGAAACGTATTGTAATATTTGAAGACCAGCCGGCACCAGTATTAAATAATAAATCAACCAGGTAACGGCAGCGGCAATCGTCATGACAAAGGTGACAGCCATACCCATGCTTAGTGCCGATGATACTTTTTTAGAAACACCGACGAATGGACATATTCCTAAAAAATATGAGAGAACAAAATTATTGACGACAGCTGCTGATATAAACAGTAATATCAGTTTCATGCCCTGGCCCTCCTGTCATTAATCCAGTTCGTGATGCCGATGAATATGCCGAGCCCCAAAAAGGCACCTCCGGGTAAGATCATTACCAACCACGGTTCAAACCAGTCGCCGAGTACTGTTATACCAAAAAAGGTAGCAGAGCCAAGAATTTCTCGAAAACCGCCGAGAGCAACCAGTACGAGTATAAAACCTACTCCCATTCCCGAACTGTCAATAATTGATCTAAAAATGGAATTTTTCGATGAAAATGCTTCTTGCCTTCCTAAAATCAAACAATTAACAACGATTAAGGGAACGTAAGGTCCCAAATCCTTACTTATCGGTGGAAAAAATGCGGCGAGAAATCGGTCGGCAACGGTTACAAATGTTGCAATAATGACGATAAATGCAGGAATTCGCACCTGATTGGGAATTAAATTCCGAATCGAAGAGATTATAATACTGGAAGATAACAATACAAACGTCGTTGCCAAACCCATGGCCAGACCATTAATCGCCGAATTTGTCACGGCAAGAACCGGACATAAGCCGAGCAATGATTTCAATACAGGATTTTCATCCCATAGACCTTTAATAAACTCTTTCTTTACAGTTGCTTTACTCTTTGCCATTTAATTTCCTATTGACTTTTTGATTGGTAAATCGATTTCGCTTTTTGAATACCATCATTGATGATCGTTGCTATGGCCTGTGAAGAAATCGTTGCCCCTGTTATGGCCTGGATTTCATTCGGCTTACTGGGTTTCATATTTTTAACAACTTCAATCGATGGTGAGGAGAGAAGATTCTTGAATTGGTTGGGAAACCAGTAAGGATCTTCTTTATTAGAAGGATCGACCACAATTTTTGTACCGAGACCGGGTGTTTCGAGTTGTTCAAGTATCTTAATAGCATTTATATTTTTAAAATCAGTACTTATTCCAACCATTATTGATATTTTTCCCTGAAACCCATTTCCCACCGCTTCAAAGGCAATACCTACCGGTTCTGGATCAGTTGAATTTGTACCTACATACAAAATCATACCATCTGATGATATCTCATTATACGTTTCATGGATTGGTAATACTTCAGCAATCGCCTGTTTCAATTGTTCCCGTCTATATGCTTCAATTCTCGGTCCGGTAAATCCATCCCAATAAGATAGTAATCCACCAGCGACCATTGTCAACGCAGTCAGCACAACAATCATTCTTGAGGTTAAACTCATGCCTGCACCTCCCCGAAATATTTGGGTCGTGTATAACGGTTTATGAGCGGAGTAAAGGCATTCATAAATAAAATTGAATACATCACACCTTCGGGTACGCCACCGAATAGTCTGATAATTATCAGAACAATCCCGGCGCCGATACCAAAGATCCAGGCGCCACTTACAGTGATGGGTGAGGTAACCATATCTGTAGCCATATAGAGAGCACCTAACATTAAACCGCCAGCGAGGAGATGGAAGATAGGATCCGGGTACTCAGTGGGTGCGATAACCCAGAACATTCCTCCGACAATAAATACAGTCCCAAGGTAACTAACCGGGATACGCCAGTCTGCATATTTCATGATAATAAGAAATACCCCTCCAATAAAAACAGCAAGAGCGGATGTCTCTCCCAAACACCCGCCTATATTACCAGTTATGAGATCACCATAATTAGTGATTATCTTCTCAAATTTAAATTGAGCCAACGGTGTCGCCGCTGATATTGCATCCACTTCTGCATATTTATCCGTGCTTGGATAGGTCCATGTGGTCATCGATACCGGAAAACTGGCTTGAAGAAAAGCGCGACCTAAAAGTGCTGGGTTAAAGATATTATACCCAAGACCTCCGAAAATTTGTTTTCCAATACTTATACTAAAAACAGATCCGATTACACCGGTGCTAATTGGTAAAGCCGGTGGCAGAGTTAAAGCAAGTAATAGACCGGTAATCGCTGCACTGCCATCGTTAATCGTTAATCCTTCACCCTTCATCTTATTCATAAGGATTTCTGTCAGCAAGGCTGCTGCAACACATGAACCAATCATCGTCAAAGCGCCCATGCCAAAATAATAGACCGCCATGACCACTGCTGGTATGAGAGAAATGACGACCGTCCACATGATCTTTGGTACACTGTCATGACTATGAAAATGAGGAGATGATGAAATAATCAGTGGTTGTTCCGGTTTATACAATTTTTCCCTGGGATCTTTTGGTGCAGGGGCTGGTTTCGGTTTTGGTTTGGGTTCGGCCTCTGCAGATTCCACTTGCTTTTCCGGCTGACTTTCCTCGCCCTCTTTTTTAGGCATTTCTGATTTCTCTAAAGGAGTAGTCTCATCCTCAGGGGTATTTTTTTGACTGTCTTGCTCGTTCGTTTTCTCTTCCATAAACCCTTATCTCATATTTAAGCGACTTTTTTTCTTTTCGATTCACTGACTCTCAATTTTCCAACACGTATCCACTGAACCAGAGGGATATTTGAAGGACAGACATAACTACAGGAGCCACATTCAATACAATTTAGAATCCCAAATTCTTCAGCCTCTTCTAATTTTGAACTTTCAGCAAAACTGGAAAGCCGTGTGGGTAGCAAGTTCATCGGACATGCAGTAACGCAATTTCCACACTGTATGCATGGATATGTCTTCTTGTTGAGAACATCATTTTTTTCTTGACAAATGATACCACTGGTAGCTTTTACTATCGGTACATTCATGTCGTACTGGGCAAATCCCATCATTGGACCGCCCATATATACCTGGGTTGTTGTTTTCTTCAAACCACCACAATAATCTATGAGATACTTGAAGGGTGATCCCAACCTCACCAGTAAGTTTTTCGGCTCGGTAATTCCCTGTCCGGTAACAGTCACGATTCGTTCAACAAGCGGTTTACCTTCCAGCACGGCGTTGGCGACGGCAAGGGCAGTTCCCACATTATTGACAACAGTACCCACATCCATCGGTAATCCACCCGCTGGCACCCGTCGCTTTACAATTGCTTCAATCAACATTTTTTCGGCACCCTGTGGATATTTGACTTTCAGCGGAACGACCTTAAATGATGAAAATTGCTTTGCAGTGAGATCCCTCATGACATCAATTGCGTCAGGTTTATTGTTTTCGATCCCAATATAACCATTTTCAGTTCCCAATATTTTCATAATAATTGACATTCCGGCAAGCATCTTTTCACCCATTTCAAGCATTGCCCGATGATCGGCTGTCAAAAATGGTTCACATTCCACACCATTTAAAATGAAGGTGTTAATCTCCTTTTCTTTTGGAGGTGCCAGTTTGACATGTGTTGGAAATGCGGCGCCTCCTAATCCAACAATGCCTGCCTGCCAGATGTGATTACGCAAATCTTCGATCGAAGCATTTTGCCAATCCTCAATAGAATCAAGTTTTTCCCAATCATCTTCATCCGATGTTTTCTCTATATGAATCATGGTTGCTTTTAACCCTAGAGGGTGTTGAAACTTATCAACCGCTTTCACTTTACCGGTTATAGAAGAATGAACCGGTGACGAGACAAATTTTTCACTTTTCCCGATTACCTGTCCTGTTTTAATCTCATCACCCTTTTCAACAAGAACATCTCCAGGAACACCAATATGCTGTTGAAGAGGAATAAATACTTCTTCCGGTAGTGGCAATTTTTCAATCGGTTTATTATTTGTTAGCGACTTCATATCATCCGGATGGATGCCCTTTTTGAACGTGGGTAATCCCAAGTTTATTACTCCTATCATCTGTTAAACATATCATTGCAACGGGTAGCGACGCGATTAATCGCGTCTGTACTTGAACCACCGCGATATAGCAATTGAATGACAATCTAAGAACCAAACAAATGCAAAAATAAAGCCAATGGGTCTATATGCATAAGAATCAATAGCTTAACAGTATTTTATTTCTTAACTTGTCAGGTATATTTTCTCAATTTTGCGAAAAATCCCACCAGCCTTTAACATCTACAGGAATAGATATGGCAGGAAGAGTGGTGTGATATAATTACTTTGATTTTTGTTTTTTTACAACTTTTATAATTTCTTCAAGTATTCGTGACGCAACCTCAGATTTTGTTAATAAAGGTAGTTTTACAGCCTTCTTTCCGGGCAAAAAAATTGTAACTTTATTTGTATCGGATGCAAATCCTGCTCCCGGTTCCCCGGGATTATTAAGGACAATCATATCGAGATTTTTTGACTTCATTTTTGCTTTGGCATTTTCTACTTCGTTATCCGTCTCAACAGCAAATCCAACCACGATCCTGTTTCCCTTCAATTTGCCGATACCCGCTAAAATATCGGGATTTTGAACCAATTTCAGGTTGTAATCATTCTTTGTTTTTTTCATTTTTCTAAATAAGACTTCTTTCGGACGATAATCCGAGACTGCTGCACTGGCAATAATAATGTCTGCGTCCTCAACTCTTTCAGCAACTTCCTGCTCCATTTCTACTGCTGATACAACCGAGTAATATTCTATACCGGGAATTGGGGTCAACTCGTTTGGTCCGCTGACAAGAATGACTCTTGCTCCTCTGAGGAAGGACTGCTCCGCCAGCGCAAATCCCATTCTTGCAGAAGAGCGGTTAGTGATTATCCGAACCGGATCAATTTCTTCTTCTGTTCGCCCGGCTGTAATTAATACTGTCTTACCTTTCAACTTTTGATTACCAAACAGTGTAAAATGCAACCAGTAGTCAATTATCTCCGGATCTGGCAATCTGCCGATTCCGGTATAACCACAAGCCAGATCTCCAGCAGATGGTTCTATAACCAAATATCCTCTCTTCTCGAGAATATCAAGATTTTCCTGTACAGCGGGATTCATCCACATGTTAGAGTTCATCGCGGGAGCTATAATTGTTTTTTTCCAGGCGGCAAGGCATATGGTACTCAATAAATCATCACCCTGGCCTAACCTTAATTTTGAAATGATATTTGCTGTTGCCGGAGCAATAATTACACAATCTGCCCAATCAGCAAGATCTATGTGTACTGTGGCGCTATATTCATCTTTTGGGAAAAGAGTGGTGTGAACTTTGCGGTTGATTAAGGATTCAAATGTAAGGGGTGTAATAAACTCACAGGCAGATTTCGTCATAACAACTTCAATCTGGGCTCCGGCCTTGATCCATCTTCTGGCCAGTTCTGCTGCTTTATAGGCAGCTATTCCCCCTGTAACGCCTAAAACAATCTTTTTATCTTTCAAATCCATATTATTACCTACTTAGATTTTAAAAAAAGTGAAGTGCGATTAAAATGTCCTCTGGATAAATTATTTAAAAAACCCCTCTCGTTAAATCACTTATATAAGAATAATCTCTTCGATTTGTTCGATTGTATGGTTTAGATTATCATTTATGATGACGTGATCGAAATATTTGGCCTGAGCGTACTCAAATTCAATTCTACCAAGACGTTTATTTATCGCTACTTCGCTTTCACTTTTTCTTTTTTTCAATCTCGCTTTTAACTCTTCCAGAGAAGGTGGCTTGATAAAAATGAGGATTGAATCAGGATATTTTTTCTTTATTGACAAGGCCCCTTTAACATCAATATCAAAAATTACCGTCTTACCCTGATCAATTAATTCAGCGATACGACTCTTTACTGTACCATAAAAATCGCCATGGACTTCTTCATATTCGATAAAATTATCATCATCAATATTTTTTTGGAACTCCTCTTCGCTGAGAAAAAAATAATCTTTACCGTTTTCCTCACTGGGTCTTTTTTTTCTGGTTGTCGCAGAAACGGAAATTGATATATTACCATGTCTTTTAACAAGCATTTTTGCGATTGTTGTTTTCCCACCTCCTGAAGGTGCAGAGAGAACAAGAAACCTGCTAACAAACTGTTGCATTATCAATTATTCCAGATTCTGGACCTGTTCGCGTATCTTTTCTATCTCTTCTTTCAGATGAATCATTTTATGAGATATTATAATATCGGATGTTTTCGATCCAATGGTATTGGTTTCCCTATGCATTTCCTGTAGTAAAAAAGTTAACTGCTTCCCTACTTCATCTTTGGTATCCAATACTTCTTTAAACAAATCCAAGTGACTGTTTAGACGAATACATTCTTCAGTTATATCTACCCGGTCTGCAATCATGGCTAATTCCATTTCCAGGCGATCTCTGTCTATTTCATTATTATTTATTCTTTCCTTAAGACGGTTATATAATTTATCCAACTCAATTTTTGGAGATTCTTTGGCTTTTTCACTAATCAAGTCAAGTGCTGCCTTTATTTTCTCCAGACGTGAATAGATATCGGTGCAAATATTATCAGATTCCTGTTTGCGCATTGTATCCAGGTTATCCAGAGCTTTGTTGAAAACTTCTTTTAGAATCCGTTCCACTTCTTCATCTTCAAAGGCTGTGTCCTCCGGCTCAATTAACTCTTTGAATTGAAGGAGATGGTTAAGTGTGATTTCCTCCGATATTCCTGTCTGGTCTTTTATTTTTTCCAGAAGTTGATGATAAAAATGAACTGTTTCATTATTCAGCTTGAAATCGCCGTTCTCGAGTGCCAGGTTTTTAAAATTGACAACTGCCGTCAGTTTCCCACGGAGAATCTTTTTTTTGATGAGTTCTTTGAGCAAATACTCATAGGTATTTAATGATTTGGGTAATCGTAAATTGATATCCAAATAGCGGTTATTGAGAGTTCGAATCTCAGCAGAAATTTCAAATCGGCCATTTTTGCTTTCTGCACGACCGAATCCCGTCATACTGCGTGGCATTTTCGGGTGATTTTTTCCTGAAGTCTATGAATTTTTTAGTTATATTTTTGTGTTTAAATTTATAAAAATAAAGACTTAAAAGCAAAATTGCTCCACCCATCGCTCGCTGCCAGCAGGTGGCGAACAGGGGGTGAGCTTAGATAATCATGCATCGAAATTACTTTCTTTTCAAGAAACAAGTTGAGGCGCTAAACACATCACTTCAACTTTCGAACATAATCGGCTGTTTTACGCATCGCAAAAACGAATTGGTTGTTCATATAAGTAAAAAGGAAGATTATTTTTTGCGAATCGGTTTAAATTCGCAAGCGCCATATATTTTGATTTACAAAGTTCAGAACATTAAAGATCCGCGTACATTTTTTTTCGAGGAATTGAACGGAGAAAAAATTAAGAGCATAAACATTATACCTTATGATAAAATAGTTTATATCAAAACAGACAGTTATTCACTGGAATGTATATTCTTTGGTAAAGAAAGAAATATTGTACTAAAGGATAAAAATAAAAATATTCTTAAATTTTTTAAAAAGAATAAAATAGTACAAAATAGCCCACCGTATAATTTTTCTACTCCGCAACTGACAATTGGAGACCTACTCGCCCTTGACAGAAGATCAATCAGGGAGGCGATTACCACATACCTTACTGCAAATCTGGGAGGATATAATAAACGTTTGTCGGAGGAGGTGTGTTTCAGATCTGATATAAATCTCAAGACACAGGTGTCTGATATTAATCGCGATAAATGGCAGAATCTCGTTGAAAATATTACTGCGATCGAATCCGAAATAAAAAAGGATGATTATTTTTTGTATGAAATCCCTGATCAATCTGTTGTTCTTTCACTTATTAAATTGAATCAACTCCCTGATAATTATAAATTAACTGTCTATTCGGATGCAAACACAGCATGGAAACAATACTTATACCTCTCTCAACAATCGGGCGGATTTGAGAAGATCCTCCATCGAAGTCGCGATAAAATGAATAAGAGGATCGCCTATCTCGAGAAGACTTTAAAAAAGGTAACGGACTTCAAAGATCTTGAAGAAAAAAAAGGTCAATCGGAAATAAAAGGACATCTTTTACAAACGTTTGCCACCGAAATTAAAAAAGGTACTGATCAGGTAGAATTGAAAAATATTTATTCAAAAGAGCAGGAATATATTTCAATAAAGCTTAACCCCAAACTCTCAATTCATGAAAATGCCTCAAGATATTTTAACAAATACAAGGATATCGATACTAAAAAAGAATCCCTAAAATTGAAAGAGGAAACATACAGAGCCGAATTGAAATATTGGAAAAAAATCTATCATGATTCGGAAAAAATAAATAATTTAAAAAAGGCAGAACAACTGGAACAATTATTAGTCCAGAAAAAACTTATTCAAAAAAGAAAAGAAATTGATAAATCTGATTCGATCTTTGATATTTCTTCCTTTAACAGAGTACGGCTCAATGGAAAATGGGAAATTGTAATCGGTAAAAATGCAGAGAATAACGATCTGTTAACTTTTAATTTTGCCAATAAATATGATATTTGGTTACATGCACAGGGTGTTTCCGGATCGCATGTAATCATTAGGAAACAGAATAAAAACAATAATCCACCTATGGAGATTATCAAACAGGCGGCAAGTATTGCTGCATTTTTTAGCGGGGCAAAAAACTCGTCTTCTGTTCCGGTAAATTATACCGAAGTAAGATATGTACGGAAGCCTCGCAAGTCACCGGCCGGAACGGCCATCATTTCAAATTCAAAAACTATTTTTGTCGAACCAAAAAAATACATTTAATTGGTAGTGTCATCCCGATAGAATCGGGAGGACACTACGATTTAATTAGATAGGAGTATAAGATGAAAAAATTTATCCTTATTTTGATGCTTGTTATTCTTCCGGTTTCCATTCTGTTCTCACAATTACCTGAACCGGGATCGTTCGAATATTTAAAAGAGGCATTCGACAAAAGAAATTCTGATGTCATGGAATATCTGATAAGCGAGTGCAACCATTACCTTTTAACGTTCTGGGATTCTCCGAATGCGGATGAGGTTTTATTTATGCTCGGTAGAATGTATGAAGATGAGAGCAGGTACGAGCATGCCTTTCTCAGCTATCTCAAAATTAAATTTATTCATCCGAACAGCGACAGGCGCAATGATTCCGTTTCAAATCTTAATCAGATCGTGCATAATAAAGCGGAGGGTACCTTCAGCGAAAAACGTATAAACATTGATGAACTTGTAAGTCAGACGCTTTCATTTTCAGATCGAAACTCAGCCTACTACGATTATATTAAATTTGTGTTTGAACTGAATATTGAAGATCTGAATGAAATAATAATGCAGGACATAAATACGTATATCCTAATTTATACGGAGAAAGCGAAGAATGCCGATCAGTTGTATTTTTGGATTGGAAGTTTATATAAGAAATCCTCTGACTGGCACCAATCAATACTGGCATATGAAAAAATTAAATATTTAACCCCGGAGAGTGTGCTCATCCCGCAGGCTCTTTTTCAGATTGCTCTTTTACAATATCAGGAGACAGGTCAGTATAATCAGGCAAAGGATACGTTTGTCTCTTTGATTTCCGCATATCCCGATTTATCGGTAGCAGGAGATGCCCAGTTCTATCTGGCAGAACTCTATGAAAAACGGATGGAAAATCCGGATGAGGCTGTGGCTAATTACAGACTCCTTGTCGAATCTTATCCTCAAAACCGATTTGCAGTAGAATCATTAAAAAGAGTAGCAGAGATTATGCAGGACAAAGAAAACTTTGTCGAGGCGATCGCATCATACTATCAGATATTTGAGTTATATCCTAAAGATACTTACACACCCGAAGCTGTTTTAGAAATTGAGAGTCTATATCGAAGGAGAATGGAGAATTATGAGAAAGCGATAGAGACATTGAAACTATATGCTGATCAATTTCCTCAAAGAGAAGACGCCGCCGAACGTCTCTATGATGCCGGAGAAATGTATCGTGATGAATTAAACAATAAACAGGCTGCTATCGATACTTATACAGAAGTAATCAATAAATTTCCTAACTCAGACTATGCCGAAAGAGCGAAGGATCGAATAGAGGATCTTTCTGAAGAGGGATGATCGTAAAACTGGATTATTTGAGTGATGGAGTAATGGAGTGATGTGTGATATGCGATTCAGGATATGAGAAGTGTGATCTGAAATTTGTGATACGAGATGCGAGATTTGGGATACAGGATATGGGATGTGAGATATTAGATGTTGGATATTGGATTTGAAAACGAATAGTGTATTATAGAGGTCCAATATCTAATTTCCAATATCTAAAATCCTACAACTCAAACCAAGTACTGGAACTCGGATTTCAGGAAAGGAGGCGAGAATGTTTAATCGTCGTCAGTTTATTTCTTCTATTGGACGGCCAGCTACCGCTGCCGCAGCAATGATTTTGATCAATCCTCTCGAACTACTCAATATTCATAAAGCCGCTGCAAGCCTTTCAAGCACACCTGAAGAAACGGCAGTGGATGAAATGTTCTGGTATAAAGTACAACAAGCGTTCAGTGTTGATCGAAGTCTTGTTAACCTGAATAGTGGCGGTGTGAGTCCCTCACCTACCAGCGTTCAAGACTCCATGAAACGTTACCTTGATTATTCGAATACTGCTCCTGTTTACTCAATGTGGCGTATTCTCGAACCACAGCGCGAAGGTGTTCGAAAACGATTAGCATTATTTTTTGGGTGTGATTCAGAAGAGATTGCCCTAACAAGGAATGCCTCCGAAGGCTTGCAGATCTGTCAGTTTGGATTTGACCTGGAGGCAGGTGATGAGGTTCTAACGACCAATCAGGATTATCCACGCATGATCACAACCTGGCAGCAGCGGGAGCGCAGAGAAAATATTGTCCTCAAACAATTTTCTCTTCCTATACCGGCTGAGGATGATGATGAGGTGGTTGAGCTGTTTGCTAAGAACATAACAAACAAGACCAAATTAATCCTGATGTGTCATATGATATTCATGACCGGTCAAATCCTGCCAGTAAAAAAGGTCGTGAGAATGGCACGTGAAAAAGGAATACCTGTTATTGTCGATGGTGCGCATTCTTTTGCTCATGTGGATTTTGAGTTAAATGATCTCGATTGTGAGTACTTTGCTACCAGCTTGCATAAATGGCTTTATGCACCTCACGGCACAGGAATGTTATTTGTGAGAAAGGACAAAATAGCTGATTTATGGCCGATGATGGCTGCTGCTGAAAAACAAGACGCGGATATCAGAAAATTTGAAGAAATTGGGACGCATCCTGCAGCCAACTATCTGGCTATTGCGGATGCACTGACACTAAATGAAGGAATTGGAATTAAACGAAAAGAAGCCCGATTACGCTATTTAAGAAATTACTGGGTTAATAAAATAAAAGGAAACTCGCAAGTCAAATTTCATACCAGTCACAAGCCACAATTTTCCTGTGGGATCACGACGGTACAAATTGAGGGAATTGAAGCCGCTGCTCTCACCCAGTTTTTGTGGGAAAACTACCGCATTATCGTGACACCGATTACACATCCTGAGTTTGAAGGAATTCGCGTCTCTCCAAACCTTTTTACCACACTACAGGAACTTGACCGCTTTGTCGATGCACTCAGTTTTGCGATAGAGAAAGGAATTGAGTCATGAAAATTTTTATTCTATATATTTTCCTGATTTTCATCGGTGGCTGTCAGCAGAAATCAAATGAGAAATCTGTCATACAATCGGACAAAGCACCAACAGCAATCGGGCCCTATTCTCAGGCAATAAAAGCAGGAAATCATCTCTATCTTGCTGGTCAGATAGCCATCGATCCGCAGACAAACAAATTTGTTGAAGGAGGGATTGAGGAACAGACAAAGCAAGTATTATCGAATATAGAGGCAGTGTTAACTGAGGCAGGATATAATTTCGATGATGTCGTTCAAACTCAAATTTATCTTTTAGATATGAATGATTATGCGACAATTAATACTATATACGCATCATACTTTATAAAGGCCCCACCCGCCCGGGCCGTCGTTCAAGTGGCCAGGTTACCAAAGGATGCATTGATTGAGATTATGATGGTCGCGGTGAAGACTTGATTTTAGTTCAGCTTGAGATGAAACGAGATGCGGTGGACATTGCCCAAAACATCATCAAAATTGGTATATGAATAATCGACGGCAAATTTATTGATACTTACACCCAATCCGCCGTTAAATCTTGAAAGATCATCATAACCCAATCTCAGATAAATAATATCTTTGAAGCCGGCCTCGAGACCCCAGAATGAATCTAAACTAAGAATTCCAATACCGACCTGAGCTGATTCATTTCTTGATTCAAAAAGGAGTGCCAGATCCATCGATGGCTGTACATAAAGATCAATTTCATCTAAAACAAATCGATAGGTGATACCCGGTCTTAAAGAGGGGGTTACGAATTCTTTTTCATTTGTGCTCCAGGCCATCATCGTTGTCGTTATGTCTCTGGCCATCAATCCAACATACATATTTGTAAAAAGCCTGTATTTTAATCCCGCATCAAAACCGATTCCCATGGCACTTTCAGAAGCAAAATCTCTGTAAATGACTTTAACATTTGCCCCCAATGAAAAATCTTCTGAGTAGCGGTGACCGTAACTGACATACAATACATAATCAGCAACACTGAATGTAGTGATTTTTGAATAATCCAATCCTTCGCTGATGATACCCCCGGCGAGAGCAAAACGGGAATCTTTGATATCATTAACTCCCCAGCGAATGAGTGAAAGACCTAAACTTGACTTTTCATCTAAGGATTTAGAGGCGCCAAAATAGTCATATTGTATAGAACTCATAAATTGTTTTGCATGCATGAACTGAAATTGTAATCCGGGAGAATCAACAAGTCCGGCAGGATTCCAATACCCTGCGGTTACATCATTCGCTACAGCAGTAAAAGCGCCTCCCATTCCAAGAGCGCGGCTTCCGACACCGGCAGACAAAAACTCTCCGGCATATTTTCTGAATCCATTGGCCTGAGCCATAGCAACAATCAGTGTAAATATGAAAATGATTCGTAATTTCAAAAAATCACCCTCTTTTGTATATTTAGCTGGCAGCGACGCGGCCTATTGATTTTGGATTAAACCAAATCCCACATCTCAAATCCCATATCCCATATCTTTTATCTCGCATCACGTATCGCGTATCTCGCATCACTCCGGTAATCCGTCACCCCAGACACTTTTAACATCAGAGCAAAATGGATAACAAAATTCCCGTCGACAAGGTTATCATAATGTTGTCATTTATCGGCACAGGTAAAGCTTCAATGATTGTGATGATAAACGCGACCAGCAGTGATAACCAACCTATATTTGATAAAAAAAGAAAGAGGATTCCCAGGCTGATCATAAAAAATGTCGCTGATCCTGCCAAAGATTTATCAAAAAACTTTGCAGAATCTGTCATCTTGCCAACAATTGCCGCAAATGAATCTGCAACAGTTAAAATTAATACTGCCGGGATGGCTATTTCTTTTTCAAATATGAAAAATGCTACGGTAACAGATATGAATAAATACGTGGCTCCTGTGATGTGTATACGTTTTTCTTCCTCCCTGAGTAGAGGGAAGAATATCCGTTCAAATAATTGACTACTAAATTTATTTTTAAATCTTAAAAACTCAGCAACCAGAAACAATATACAAATAATACTGCAAATTACAAGTATTTGTTCCCGATTGAGAAACGAAAAATACAAAAGTGGCAAAACGGTGCAACTAAGATGAATTATTTTACGCTTCAGTTCTGCCGCAATATTTAGTTGATCAGGTCCCTTCAAGCGTTTGTCCGGCAATATTTTTCAAAGTGGAACAGGCTTTACCGGGATCCTTTTGCCCAAAAATTGCATCTCCGGCAACAAGTACCTCTGCCCCGGCTTTTACGACCCTGGAAACTGTATCGGTATTGATACCTCCATCTACTTCGATCTCAAATTGATAACCATTTTTTCTTTTTATTTCAGCCAGTCTTTTTATCTTATCCAATACAAGTGATATAAAGGATTGTCCTCCGAATCCAGGATTGACAGTCATCAACAATACCAAATCAAAATCGGGTAACATCGGTTCTATTGTTGAGAGGTCAGTCGCTGGATTTAATGACACTCCCGCCTTTGCTCCATTCTCCTTGATCAGATGGATAGTCCGGTGAAGATGTGTACAGGCCTCCTGGTGAACGGTAATATATGAGGCGCCAGCATTGGCAAAATCTGAGATAAAATTATCAGCATTCATGATCATCAGGTGCACATCGAGAGGTAATTGTGTTATTCTTTTTACAGTTGAAACAATGACCGGTCCGAAGGTAATGTTTGGTACATAATTACCGTCCATTATATCAAGATGAATCATATCAGCACCATTTTTTTCTACCGATTCAATCTGCTCCTTTAATTTTAATAAATCAGCAGATAAAACTGATGGAGCTATCTTGACTTTACCCATTCTTCTAATTATCCTCTTGATTTTCAGGGGACATCTCTTTGCTGACAACAAGAATGATCGTTTCATCCGGACTAAAACCCCGGCCAGGTGGAAGGGATTGTGAAATAATTGTTTCCGGCAAAATATTGTCTCTTTCTTCCCACTCAATATCAGCGATTTTAAGATTTACAGCACGTAACCGTTCTCTTGCTTCATGAAGACTTTTTCCCACGAGATCTGGTACGACTGCTTCAACACTGAGTTGCCCCAAACTGATAATGATGTCAATTCTCGAGCCTGACTTTATCTCCTGTCCTTGAGGATACGATTGTCCCATAACCGTTCCCTCATAATATCTGTCCGAATAAACATAATTCTTAGAACCGAGTTTTAGATCGTGAGTTTCAAGAATTAATTCAGCCTCCCGGGGAGATACACCAAACAAATTTGGCATCATAATGGGTTTTTCACCAATTGACACCGATAAGTATACTCTGCGTCCTTCTTTTACAACTGCGTATGGATAGGGATTTTGTTCAATAACCGTTCCCACAGGATGCTGATCATCATATAGAGAGTCGCGGATAACCACCTGAAAACCCTGCTCTGTTAGTAATGTTTGTGCCTCGTCTACCGGCATTTCAATCACATCGGGGAGATCAACCTCATCACCAAGTTGTACATAAAGTGGCATTATAATCATATCCATTATCAGGGCAAAAATAATAATTCCAACTACCACCACTATTATTTTGGCCCACCAAATTTCTTTTATCCAATCCAGTATTTTCATCTCTCATCCAGTTTTTTTTGGTATGGAATAATTTTCGTAGTGCGTGAGTCGCAGAGCGTAGGGCGAATCCAAAACGACCGGTTAACGCCATACGCCATATGCACAACGCCCTACGAGTATTCTCCATCAGAAGGATCTATTCAATACGATAAATTATTTTGAATCGACTATCAAAGTAACCGGCCCGGCATTTGTCAGATTGACATCCATCATCGCTCCAAATATACCTGTCTCGACATGAATACCCTTATTTTTAAGTATTTGATTGAAAATTTCGTAAAATTTTTCTGCTTTTTCAGGATTAGCGGCTTTGATGAAGCTCGGTCTTCTGCCTTTACTTGCATCACCGAGCAAAGTAAATTGGGATACGGAAAGGATTTCTCCCCCAATATCCAACAATGATCGATTCATTTTTCCTTTTTCGTCTTGAAATATACGTAATTCAGCGCATTTATTCGCAACAAATTCGACATCAGATTCTGCATCATTTTCTGCAACTCCTATCAACAGTACCAATCCATTGCCAATCTTTCCAACTTCTTTTCCATCTACGAAAACGGATGCTGAATGCACCCGCTGCGCAACCACTCTCAATTTGATTTAACCTTTACCTTTATATTTTCAAGCGATAAAATTTTCTCCAATTGTTCGAGAAACCCACTGGAGACTGACACCTTCACCTTTTTAGATACCATATTCAGTTCATCTTTACCATTTACCGATACCTTAAAATATACAGGAACCTCGCCTTTATGACTTGAAAGCAGATTCTTTAAGTAGCCAATCTTTTCCTCTGAAATCTTTGTTTTATTGATCATGAGGAGTAAAGATTGTGTCAATTCAGAAGGGACCTTTTCCAGGTTATATGCTTTTTCACAGATAATTTTCTGAATGGGATCATCCGGTTCAGAGTTGATTGGTCCACGCATAAAGACCAGCGAATCGACATGAAGCAGATCCTCAATATCCGGATATACAGAAGCAAAAACAACAGCTTCATATGTTTGTGTCAAATCTTCTACTTTTACAAATGCCATTTTATTATTGTTGCGATCGAGGAGTGTTCTGATCTCCGTAATAATACCGGCAATTGAAATATTAGATTTTTCCGAAGAACCATTTCCGTTTGACGCTTCACTTCCATTAGCATACAAGCGAATAATTGAGGAGAGTTTTTTTAAGGGATGGCCGGAGATATAAAACCCCAGAAATTCTTTTTCTTTATGTAGTTTTTCCTGTGGTGTCCATTCCGGCACATCAGGTAATTTAGGAGGGGTTACGATATCTACTACGCCGGGATCCACTTCGAATAATGAGTGCTGAGACACATGAGATCGGCTTTTGCCCTGATAATCTTGACCAAAGTCAATTGCTGTTTCGATGACATGAAAATTTTGTGCACGATGCCCTTCGAGAGAATCACATGCACCACACTGCACCAGGCTTTCCAGCACTTTTTTATTTACAAGTCGAAGATCCACATGTTGAAGCATTTGAAATATTGTATCATATTTTGTTATCGCTTCACGGTTTTTGATTATTGATTCAATTGCTCCGTGCCCTACATTTTTAATAGCTGCCATACCAAAGGCAATTTTATTTTTATCCAGAGGTTCGAATTTAGCCTTACTATGATTGACATCCGGGGGAATCACTTCGATGCCCATTTTCCGGCATTCATCAATCAAAAGGACAATTTTATCAGAATTGGTCATTTCACTGGATAAGTTTTCAGCCATAAACTCTGCAGGGTAATTACTCTTAAGATATCCTGTCTGGTAAGCAATGAGTGCATAAGCTGCTGCATGAGACTTGTTAAATCCATATGAAGCGAACTTTTCAATTAACTCCGCGACCTCATGTGCTACCTTTTTATCCACTTTGTTCGTTACACATCCATTAATGAACTTATCCTTTTGACCCTCCATCTCTTCTTTTTTCTTTTTACCCATAATCCGACGCATAATATCAGATTCAGCCAGCGTAAACCCCCCAAGCTCGGAGGTAATTCGCATCACCTGTTCCTGATAGACGATAATGCCATAAGTTTCTTTAAGGATAGGCTCAAGCTTCGGATGTAAATATGTAATATCTTTACGGCCCTTTTTGCGATCAATATAATCATCAATCATTTCCATAGGACCGGGTCGGTAAAGAGCATTCATAGCAATCAGATCTTCGATTCTGTTGGGTTTTAACTTTCGCAGATACTCCTGCATCCCTGAACTTTCAAACTGAAAAATCCCAATTGTATGGCCATTACCAAACAGTTCATAAGTTTTTTCATCGTCCAGGGGAATATCACGGATAGAAAAATCTTTATCGTATTTCTCTCTGATTCTTTTTTCAGTGTTATGTATGACCGTGAGGTTACGCAGCCCTAGAAAATCCATTTTTAAGAGACCAATAGCTTCACACCAACCCATTGTCCATTGAGTTGTAACCTGTTTATCAGAATTAATACAGAGTGGTACATAATTTGTGATATCATCCGGTGCGATGAGAATACCTGCAGCATGAACTGACATATGCCTGGATAATCCCTCAAGCGTTTTTGAGTATTCAATCAGTTCCTGTATTTTAGGATCTTCCTCTTCCTTTAATTTTTTTAGTTCCGGGATTTTTGAGAAGGCCTGTACGATTCCCATCGGTTTTGCCTGAACCAGAGGGATCTTTTTAGCAATGGCATCTGCTTTGGGTATTGGAATTTTCAGCACTCTTGAAACATCGCGGATCACCCCTCTTGAGGCCATAGTACCAAAGGTGATTATCTGAGTAACATTTTTATTCCCGTATTTGTCACGAACATAATCAATCACCTCATCGCGCCGCTCATAACAAAAGTCAATATCAATGTCCGGCATCGAGATTCTTTCAGGATTTAGAAATCTCTCAAAAAGCAAATCGTATTTTATAGGATCAACATCGGTGATTCCAAGAGAGTAGGCAACAAGACTTCCGGCTGCCGATCCTCTTCCGAGCCCCACGGGAATATCTTTTTCGCGGGCTGCATTTATAAAATCCTGCACAATCAAGAAATAGCCGGCGAAGCCCATTTTCTCGATAATATTCAGCTCATAATTTAGCCTGTCATCAAGTTCTTTTGATTGTGATTGATATTTTTCTTTCAAGCCTTCACGAGAAAGCTTTTCCAGGTATTCATCAGGAGATGAATTCTTATCTGATTCCGGCAGAGGAAATTCCGGAAGAAGACGCTGATTCAAATCTATTTCCAAATCAATCTTATCAGCGATTTCCTGGGTTCTCTCAACAACCTCGGGATTATCTTTAAACAGTTTATACATTTCTTCAGGTGATTTTAGATACAACTGATCAGTATTATATCTCATCCGATTCGGATCATCACGGTCTTTTCCCGTTTGCAGACATAATAAAATATCATGTGCCAGAGAATCGTCCTTATTCAGATAATGAACATCATTTGTGGCAACGACCGGTACACCCATTTCCTTCGCTAAAGATTGAACTTTTGGGTAAACATGATGTTCTTCCTCGATACCATGATCCTGGATTTCCAGATAAAAGTCATCACCAAACAGACTTTGATAATATTCGACAGCATCAACAGCTGCTTCTTTTCTGCCCTGCCGGAGTTTATACGAAATTTCACCCTTCATACATGCCGACAGAACAATAAGGCCTTCGCTATACTCTTTTAATAATTCCCTGTCGATACGGGGGCGATAATAAAATCCCTGCAGATATGAGTAAGAGGTGAGTTTAATGAGATTTTTATATCCGGTTTGATTTTTTGCCAGTAATACAAGGTGATAAGAATGTGCTTCTCCTTCAACGGCCTTATGGAGAGTACGTTCACGGGGTGCAATATAAGCTTCGCAGCCAATTATGGGTTTTATATCATTCTTTTTTGCCTGGGTATAGAATTCGAGTGTGCCAAACATATTTCCATGATCTGTGATAGCGAGACTATTCATTCCCAGGCGCTTCGTCTCTTTGATCATTTCGTGGATTTTACCTGCTCCGTCCAACAGACTATAATTCGTGTGAGAGTGTAAATGAACAAAGGACATTCCGTTATTTCTACTCTTTCTATATCTTATTGAATATTAATAAGTTAGATGACCGTCTTGCTGTCAAAACAGGTTAAAATTTCTGATATGAATTTAACGCCATGGTATATTATTGTCAAAGAGAAATACAAGTTTTTTACAGTGCATTTTACCTGTTCATGAGTTATATTAGTGCGTTCGGTCATGATCCTCGATGCTGGATACTCGATCCTTGATGCTGGTTTTTGTTTGTTGTTTCTTCAATCGACTCATATAAGTTAAGTTATTGCTAGGATTAAGTCTGAACTCCAACATCAAATATCAAATATCCAACAACTAATACCTATCATACACGATCGAGGATCGAGGATCATTTAATTATTCGTAAATTACTAAGGAGAGATAAGATGGCAGTGGTCAGACCGTTTCGGGGATTAAGACCCCAACCTGAACTTGCGGCGAAGGTAGCATCACCACCCTATGATGTCATTAATTCAGATGAGGCACGGCAAATGGCCGCAGGCAACGGCTACTCTTTTTTACATATTAACAAACCGGAAATCGATCTACCAGTTGGTACAGATTTATACGATGAAAAAGTCTACGCCAGAGGTGCCGAAAATCTAAAAAAATTTATCGATGAAAAATCTCTTTTTCAGGATGAAAATCCGGCATTCTACTTATATCAACAGATTATGGGTGATCACAAGCAAATTGGTCTGGTAGCCTGTGTATCTGCAGAGGATTACAGACAAAATAAAATCAAAAAGCATGAGCTGACCAGAATTGATAAGGAAGATGACCGTTTAAAACATATTCTTAGCCTCAATGCTCAGACAGGCCCTGTCTTTCTGACCTATCGTGCCCAAAAATCCATTGATACGCTTTTACAGAGTATTGTAAAGGATAAACCGGTTTACGATTTTCAGACTGATGATAATATTCAACATACTTTTTGGGTTATTTCAGATTCCAATCTGATCGATCAAATTACTGAGGAATTTTCTAAGGTCGACTTCTTATACGTTGCAGATGGTCATCACCGATCGGCAGCGGGTACCCGTGCAGCAGAGGAATTGAGTAAGAAAAATCCAAATCATACCGGGGATGAAGAATATAATTATTTCTTGTCGGTTCTTTTCCCGGACAATCAAATGTACATCATGGATTATAATCGGGTTGTAAAAGACCTAAATGGATTGAGTGAAAAGGAATTTTTAGATTCGCTCCGGTCAAATTTTCTAGTACGGGAATTTGCCCGGTCAGAAGGTTATAGTCCAAGAGTAAAACATGATTTTGGCATGTATTTAAATGGTATGTGGTACCGTCTTTCTGCTATCCCCGGGACCTGGGATGATACTCATCCAACAAGGAGACTCGATGTCAGTATATTGTACGAGAATCTCTTAAAACCGGTTCTCGATATTGGGGATCCCAGAAAAGACAGGCGAATCGATTATGTAGGTGGTATGAGAGGGATAGAGGGTTTGGAAGCGAGGGTGGATACGGGTGAAATGGCCGTTCCTTTTTCACTTTACCCGACAAGTATTCAGGATTTACTGACGATTGCAGATGCTAATGAGATCATGCCCCCAAAATCAACCTGGTTTGAACCGAAACTGCGTAGTGGACTAATTATTCACCTTCTAGATTGAATTTAACCGCAAAGTCATATCCCGTAAAGCGCAGTACGTAGGGCGTTTCGATTCCACGCTCTACGAAACACACCCTACGGAGTACTTCTTTGCGGTTAGTTTTTTATACCAAATCTTTCCATCATGGAATACAAGCGGCGGCGAGTGAGACCAAGCAGCTCAGCCGCTTTTGTTTTATTACCCCGAGATTTATCCAAAGCGGAGAGAATTAGCCTTTTTTCGACATCATCAAGTTGAATCCCCACATCAGGAATCTCATAAATCTGTGATTCATTTACCCTTTGTGACTCTATTTTTGGAAGATGTTGAACATCGATTGTCGTTTCAGCGACGATCGCTGCCCGTTCAAGAATGTTTAACAACTCACGTATATTACCCGGCCAGTCATATTCCATGAGTTTCATTTTCGCTTGAGCAGTAATCCCCTTATCACCCAAGCGACCTAAAAAATATTCTATCAGTTCAGGTATATCTTCTTTTCTCTCTCTGAGAGGAGGGAGTGACAGAGGAAAGATATTGATCCTGTAGTAAAGATCTGAACGAAATGTCCCCTCTTCTATCATAGATTCAAGATTTCTGTTTGTGGCCGTCAATACACGTGCATCTACGGTTATTTTTTCCCGTCCGCCAACCCTGATAATTTCCTTATTCTGTAGTACACGTAGTAATTTGGCTTGAATTCCCAAAGAGACATCACCAATTTCATCAAGAAAAAGTGTACCCTGATGAGCAAGTTCAAAAAAACCGATTTTTCTTTCCGTTGCACCTGTGAAGGCACCTTTTTCATGGCCGAATAATTCGCTTTCCAGTAATGTTTCCGGCATCGCTGCACAATTCACTGCTATAAATCTGTCTTCGGCCCTGTTGCTTTGTGTATGAATCGCTTCAGCGACCAGTTCTTTACCTGTACCACTTTCTCCTAAAATCAATACGGTGGCATCACTTTTGGCTACTTTATTTATTAAACCATAGACCTCGCGCATTTTTTCGCTTTTTCCAACAATATTAGGTACATACTGTGATTTCAATTCTTCTTTTAACTTAATATTTTCTGCCAATAATTTTTTTTGCGCTATAATCCGATTGATTCTTAGAGATAATTCCTCCATTTCAAATGGCTTAATCAGATAATCAAATGCACCCGAGCGCATCGCTTCAACGGCTGTGTTTTGAGAAGCAAAAGCAGTAATTAAGATAACCTGAGGCGGATCAGGAATCTCTTTGGCTATTTTCAATACCTGAATCCCATCCACCTCTTGCATTTTTAAATCAGTTATCACAATATCATAAGACTGATCACCTCTCAAAATCTGAACTGCCTCTGATCCGGAGAATGCCATATCAATCTCATGGTTTTCCATTTCGAGCGCCGCTTTAATAATTTTACACATACGCTCTTCGTTGTCGACAACAAGAATATTGGCCATAATATTGGGAGGTTTATCTTAGGATAGCACGCAGTAGAATTAAAAACCCTTTTTTAATATTCTTGATTAACTCAAGATTATTACTGGCTTCTAAATAGTTTTTATTTAATTCTACCGCTTTTTGAAATTCATTTACTGATTGTAAAAAAAGGTGTCGGCATTGGATAATATGGATGATTCCCATTTCATTCCAATAATCTGCAAAATTTTCCCGCTGTTCTTCCAGTTTTCTAAATCGATTTTCATAAGATTCGAGTTCTTCGTAATCGAGTTCACGACCACCATACATGAATTTCAAATAGAAAGATTCGATTAGCACATCGATTTTAAGTTGCGTAATGAGTTTTAACTGCAGATCCCTGAGACTTTCTAATATTTCTTCAAGATTGCCTTCGGATATCTTTTGCAAGGTCACTTCAAATAATTCCTGCCAATAAGAATCCTGATATCTCTCTAATTCATTCAACGCCTTTATATAGCGAATCACCCTCGAAGGCACGATGGCTCTCTCCTGATCACTCGATCCCTCAAGGGTACTGAGGAACAAAACGACTCCAAGATTAAAATTAGCCTCTTCAAAGCCCTGCTTCTTTTTAATCGTTTCCTGAAGTACGTAAGTCGCTTGATCATAGTCGTTGGCAAATGTCAGTGCTACTCCCAGACTATTAGACAGATCAAGAAAGTCTGGTTGTATTTTTAATCCCTGTTCATATATTTCTACAGCTTTGCTGTACTCGCCTCTTTTAATATAGCATTTACCCAGACGAACGTAAGCAGGTACAAAATCGTTTTTTAGTTTTATCGAATTTTCAAAATTTTCTATCGCTTCAGAAAGAATATTGCGGTAAAAAAAGATAGAACCAAGTTTGAAATGTGCAAGAAACTTTTTTAGAGGTTGAATTTTTTGATGAATATAAAAAAGCATTTTTACTTCTTCGATCATGCTTACGTGAAGATCAGATGCCAGATTTTTTAGAAATTTTATTTTTGAAGAAGTATCATCAATGTCCCGCGTATGAAAAGGCATTTGCTTAGAGGATACAAATTGCCCTTTTTCGAATATTTCACTGATAATAACGTTCTTTTCGGGAACACTTCCTGTATGAACATGAAATTCACGGGTATGTAAATGAAGTTTACTATGAAAGGCGATACTTTTCAAACAGGTCTCCTCCTAACCATAACTTCAAATATATTTTAGAATTACATAAGATTCAACCCATTTGTCGGAGAGGGAAACGAATTGTAAAAAAATAGATGTAGGATGGTAGTCTTTCCAATGGACCTGATCGCGGCGTTTTTCTATCAAAGAATCAATTATGCAAGCAGTCGGTCAACCTTATATCTGAATACATCTGCATCAAAAGGTTTGAATATGTAGTCATCAGCCTCTTTTAATATCGATGAATCCTTTTTACCATCTTCATCAAGGAACATATACATCAAAATAATTTTGACTGATGGATTAGATGTTTTTAAGGAGTGCAGTCTACTTATTAAATTCGGATAGGGTGTATCGAGATCAGTAACAAGCAGCTTTATACCATACTTGTCAATATAGGCCATAATTTTTGAAGGATCATCTATAATATAAACAGAATAGACATCCTCTAAGAAAACCCGAATGCTATCTGCCAGATCCTTATCATTTTCCAAAATCAATACGCTGGTTGCTGAATTATCTGCCTTTTTCATATTTCGAAGGAATACAAATTATGTGCCACTCTATTTAAAAACAGGATATTGCAAATATTGTCACAATTTTATATAATATTAAACAATTGTGTGATTTGGATAGATTAATAGGAGGGATATATTTTACATATTGGGAATGATCAAAAATTATTTCTTACAAATAGGAATATATCAGCATATTCTTGGAAGTTGTTCTCCTGCAAGCATCTCAATCATACGCTGCCCGCCAATAAGTGTTTCCATGTACACTCGTGATTTAGGATCATCTACAACTTCACCGATCATACATGAATTTTTGCCATATTTATTTTGCTTCATCACAGTCATAACTTTATCAGCATGCTTCGCAGGAGTAATCACTATTACTTTACCTTCATTGGCAATATAGAGTGGATCTAGACCGAGTATCTCACAAACCGCGCTAACCTTGGGTGAAACCGGTAATGCCTTTTCAGAGAGTTTAATGCCTACTTGTGACTGTCTGGCAATTTCATTTAAAGTGGTGGCAACGCCTCCTCTGGTCGGATCCCTTAAGACATGAATTTCCGGAATTTTTTTGAGCAGATCGATAATCATATGATTGAGTGGCGCAGAATCAGTTTTCAATTCAAGATCTAACTCCAACCCCTCACGTTTGGCCATGACGGTAATACCATGATCGGCAAGATATCCGTTTATAATAATTTTATCTCCCGGTTTTGCATTTTGTCCTGACGGATGAGCTCCTCTCAGAGGAACGCCAACACCTGCCGTATTTATAAAAATTTTATCTGCAACTCCTCTGGGTACAACTTTCGTATCACCGGTAACGATTTGTACTTGCGCTTCTTCACTCATTGCACGCATCGAACCGAGAATTGTCTCGAGATCACTGAATAGAAATCCTTCTTCGAGAATAAATCCTACACTCATGTAAAGGGGCCGGGCACCCATTACAGCCAGGTCATTTACAGTCCCACACACAGCAAGTTTTCCAATATCACCACCTGGAAAAAATACCGGGTCAACGACGAAACTATCGGTAGAGAAAATAATGGACTCTCCCTGACATTGAAGTACTGCCGCATCGTTCAGTTTGGACAACTCTTCATTTTGAAAGTATTTTAAAAACAACTTACTGAGTAAATTATGAGAAAGTTTTCCACCGCTTCCATGTCCTAATAAAATTCGATCCTCACTCTTCATATCTCATCCAAATTGCTAAAAAGTATTTTCTTAGAATCTCATTATTTCTATAATTCATATTTAAATGACGCGGCGCAGCTTCCTTCTGAAGATACCATGCAGGCGCCTACAGGATCTTCGGGTGTACATACGGATGCAAACAGGGGACAGTCTGTGGGAGAAGAGATACCCTGCATTACTTCACCACATATACACCCTGTTTCTTCGAGAGTTGGTTCAACATCAAGATCATAAATCAAATCCGCATCAAGTTGCCTAAATATTTTCTTAATTTTCAAGCCGCTTCCGGGTATTTTTCCAAGACCTCTCCATTCAGCATCAGAAACATCAAAAACTTCATCCATTATTTTTAATGCAGCGGGATTACCATCTACTGTCATAACTCGCGAATACTGAATCTCCACCGCAGGTTTACTTTTCTTAATCTGCCCGATCAGCATGTTGACAGATTCAAGGATATCCAGGGGCTCGAATCCTGCAATCACACAGGCCTTGCCATATGTTTCAGATAAAAATTGATAAGGCTTTGATCCGATAATTGTACTGACATGAGCCGGACAAATAAAACCCTGCAGATCTACCTTGTCCCCAGCGGCAATTGCTTCCATCGGTTTTGGCATTGTCTTATGAGCGCATAAAACCGAATAATTTTTTATTTCTCGCTCGGACGCCTGAATTATCGAAGCAGCTATCGTTGGCGCCGTTGTCTCAAATCCAACTCCAAGGAATACAACTTGTCTCTGCGGATTATTGTATGCAAACTGGATGGCATCCATCGTCGAATAGACGATTCTAATATCAGATCCTTTCGATCGTTCTTTTTCAAGTGAGCTGGTAGATCCGGGTACGCGCATCATATCACCAAATGTGGTGATAGTCACTTGTGGTAATCTGGAAATGGCAATCGCTTTATCCAAATATCTATTCGATGTAACACATACCGGACATCCCGGTCCTGATATGAGCTGAATGTTATCAGGCAGCAACTTACGCAGACCATAGCGGGCAATGGCCATGGTATGTGATCCGCACACTTCCATCAATTTAATTTCAGGAAGTCCCACCGCATTTTTTGCAATCTCACTAGCCAGGGCTTTGGCGACTTTCGGATCTCTGAATTCTTCTAAATATCTCATGGGTCGTACCTACGGTACTTCCAAATTATGTTCATACCTTACCCCGGATTCCTGCGTCCCACCCAGGCGGGACTTGTCATTCGGGGCTACTATTGGGCCGTCCCACTATCGTGGGACTCTTAGATTTTTACCAATTTTCAATTAATATGCCTTTTAGCTACATCTTACTTGGAACTTCCGTGTTGAATCACGCCAGTAGGCGGATCCGCCTCCCGGCGGATATTGGATCTTCAATCAATGGATGGTACCTCCTGAATAAATACCTTTATCCTATCAGTAAATCGGGATCAAATCGTCCATGACTTGACCCATATCCTGAATTGTGCATCCCCCAGTACGCCTGCCCGAGTGAAATACCACCATCGTTTACAGGAACCTCTCTGTTCGTCAGGACCTTAAAATCGTTTTTACTTAAATCATTAATTATATGTTTCAATAAAAACATGTTTTGAAAACATCCTCCGCTTAGGGCAATCTGATTAATTCCGGTCTCAGATCTCAAGAGTACAGCGATTTTCAAAAACACATCTACCAGAGCCAGATGAAAAGCGCGGCTTATTTCAGCAATATCTGTCCCAATACTTTTTAGTTCAACAATATTATTTATAATTTTATTCGGAGTGATTACATAAATATTATCTTTTTTTACCAACTCAAATTCACCAAGAACACGGTTTTCCCCGCAAGCTTTCATAGCCACTGACTCCAGCATAATTGCCGCCTGTCCTTCATACGCGACGATCTCCCTTAAACCAAGGATTGCGGCAACGGCGTCAAAAAGTCTGCCGCAGCTGGACGTATTAGGAGAATTAATTCCTTTCTCCATTGTCTGCTCTAAGATTTTGAGTTTCGCAGAATGCTCGCGAAAGAGTTCTTCTGCCTTTTCTATTCCATTTTTCAAATACTTCCTCAAATAAGAGGCGGACATACGCCACGGTTCCAAAATTGCTTTTTCGCCCCCTGGCATTGGCAGGTATTCAAAGTGAGCGATACGTTTAAAGGTCTGGAGGTTCGATATGAGTACTTCCCCACCCCAGATCGACCCATCTTCTCCATAGCCAGTCCCATCGAGGGCAATGCCGATAGTATCCTCCTCAATAGTATGTTCAGCCATAACACTGAGGATATGGGCGTAATGATGTTGAACAGACTTTTTCGGTCCGGTAATGGTATCCTGTACCCATTTAGTCGAAAGATATTCTGGATGGGAGTCATGAATAACAATTTCAGGTTCAATTTCAAAAATCTTTTGCATATGATCTATAGTATGTTCAAATGCATTCAACGTCTCTAAATTTTCCAAATCACCAATGTGTTGGCTTACAAAAGCAAAATTGTCTTTGGATAAACAAACTGTGTTCTTTAAATGACCCCCGACAGCAAGCACTGATCGTCCCTTTTTAGAGAGTATTATCGGTCGCGGACTATATCCCCTGGATCTTCTGATGAACATCGGGACTTCATCCATCAGTTGTAAAACAGAGTCATCACAACGCAGATAGATTCCACGATCATGCATCAAATAAGAATCAGCGATTTGAGACATCCGGTTTAGACATTCCTGATTTTCAATACAGATTGGTTCTTCGGAAATATTGGCACTGGTCATAACGAGAGCATCTATATCCCCCAATTTAAAAATCAGTTCATGAAGCGGAGCGTATGGCAACATAATGCCATAGTAATCGTTATCAAATGAGATTTCAGGTGATAGACTGTTTTCAATTTTTTCACACAATACAATCGGCCGATGCAGGCTGTTTAACAGTTTTTCAGTTGTTGCGTTGATACGGACATATTTTTTTGCGGTCTCACTATCTCTAACCATGAGAGCAAGCGGTTTTTCAAAACGATGTTTTCTTTCACGTAATTTCCTGACAGCCGAAGAGTTTTTGGCATCGACAGCTAGATGAAATCCCCCAATACCTTTGATAACCACAATTTGTCCCGAGTTTAGCGCCTCTATTAGTTTTTCAACCGGATTTTCTTTCGATATTTCATGATCCTCTCCTATAAATGTTAAACTTGGACCGCAGGCGGGACAGGCATTCGGTTGCGCGTGAAATCGTCTATCCAGAGGATCTTCATATTCCTTCTGACATCGTTCACACATGATGAAACCGGACATTGATGTGTTGGTCCGATCGTAAGGGATATCCGAGATAATAGTGTATCGTGGTCCGCAATTGGTACAGTTTATAAACGGATAAAGATACCTTCTGTCTTCAGGATTCAGTAATTCATTTCTACAATCCTCGCAGGTGCTGATATCAGGAGAGATGAGTGCCTTTTTATGCGTGGAAATCTTACTCTGCTTAATCCTGAACTGTTTATCATCTTTTGTTTGTATTTCCTGTACATCCAGTCTTGTAATTTGGGCCAGTGGTGGGGGTTGTACGCTTACAGTTTCGACAAATTGATGAAGGTTATTTTCTTCTCCTTCAATCTCGATATGTACACCGTCAGAATTATTGTTTACAAATCCGGAAAGTTTAAATCGATCGGCAAGTCTAAAAATATAAGGCCGGAATCCTACACCTTGTACGATCCCGGCCGCATTGATCAAATATCTTTTAACCATGAAACTTCTTAATTACTATCTTCCAGTGCTGCCATTTCTTTGAATAAGTCCAAAGTCTTCTGTGCCTCTTCTTCATTCAGCTTTTGTATGGCAAATCCCGCATGCACAATCACATAATCACCCACTTCTGCCTCCGGCAACATCATGAAACTAATCTTTTTCTTCACACCGGACATTTCCGCAATGCCGACACCATCCTGAAGACTTATAACCTTCATCGGTACAGCAAGACACATCGACGTTTTCCTTTCAGGTCTTTTATTTGCTCAAATCGATGACAATATCAATACGTCGATTCAGAGCACGTCCTTCAGCAGTACGATTTGAAGCGACAGGTTTCTCTGAACCATAACCAACAGATGTTACCTGTTCTCTACTAATACCCATATTGGCGATAATATACTCCCTAACAGCGGATGCTCTCTCTTCTGAAAGTCTTTTATTGGTCGAAGCATTGCCCTGACTGTCCGTATGACCTTCCAGCAATATATGCTTCTCCGGAAAGGTCTTAATCGCTTCCTGAACTTTCGACAGAAGTGAGAAATATTCTGGTTGAATGATTGATTTACCAGAGGGAAAAGTCAGGCCATGAAGACTTATGACCAAATTTTCGCTATCATAGGCTACTTTCGCCTCACTCGCTGTAAATAGAGACTTCACCTTTTCAATTTTTGCTTCGAGTTCCTGTTTTCTTGCCAATTCTGCAGAAGACAAGGTTGCTTCTTCTCTAACCACATCATATTCTTCCTGCAATTTAGCAACTTCTGCTCTGAGACGGTCACGTTCAGTTTTTAATTCGATGATATTTGTTTGGATAATTTCGACAGCATTATTTAAACCCGCATCATAACGTGGATTTTCATTAAATTGGCTTGCTAATCCGGTCAGAACATCCTCATAACTGAGTTGCAACTTCTCCCAATTTCTTTCATCCCCTCGTAAAGTCACGATGAGATTCGTTAAATAGAGAGCATGTCTTGCCTCATATTCACACTCTTCTGCCTTCCGCGTTGCTTCTTCTTTTGCATAACGATTATTTGTCAACAATTCTTCTGTTTCATTCAGCAAATTTTGTGCGTACTGAAAAGTTGTAGGGGCCACTTCGTGACTTTCAGCATCACGAGCCTGCGCCACCAGTCTTCTTGCTTCACCTAATATTGTATCCTTTATGGACTTGAGTTCTGCTTTTCTGAAAAATTCTTCGGCTTCACTTCCGGTATCCCGGGCGTCATCTATATCACCGCCTTCAACTTCAGTCGCAGCAGCATAGAACTTGTTTTCTCCCTCTTTAAATAGTTCAGCAGCCAATTGATCTGCCTGAACTTTAAGTGCATCTTCTCTGGCTGTCATTGGCTCTTTCAGCGTAATTTTGGCGAGGTTGACCACCTCCATTGCACGGGTAACATATCTGTCTGCTTCTGTCAGTTTCTCTCTAACATCACGGGTACTCTCGTTATTCAGGTATAATTGATTTGCCTCCTGAAAACTTTCAACAGCATTTTTATAAAATTCAGGAGAAAGTAGCTCAGCACTCTGATCCCTCGCGTCATCGATTTTTTTCTGAACATCTCCAAAGATACTATCTTTCGCATCTTGAGAGTAAGCGACTGATGTAATGAGTAAGAGAAATATTACTAAAAGCTTAATATTCACATGTTTTTTAATCATTTTAGCCCCATCCATTTTTAAACCAACAAAATTGTTGAAAGATATACATTTTTATCTGAAATTGAAAGTAAATTTTGATCGCGCAAATCAGTTTTAATTATAAATACCGGTTCCGGTTAGTTAAAAATAAATCCACGAATTACACGAAATTTATGCCGTGGTGCCTAGAGCGTAAAGCGTAGTGCGTACTCCCAACGCACTACGCTCAACGAGTGAGATTCGTGTAATTCGTGGACAATAGATTCCCGCTGAAGTTTACCCCGCACGTGATGCGGGGCGGGAATGACACTCCCCATTATTCTAAATTACTCTGCAACCATTTGATCCAACCTTCAAATCCTTCCCCGGTTTTACAGGATAGTTCAATTATCGTCAGATCCGGATTGATCAATAGAGCATGCTTTTGAACTGTATTTACATCGAAGTCGACGTAAGGTAATAGATCAATTTTATTTATGATCATGACATCGGATACCCTAAACATAGAAGGATATTTTGCCGGTTTATCATCCCCTTCCGTTGTGCTGACCATGACGATTTTTTTTGTCTCGCCGAGATCATAATTGGCTGGGCATACTAAATTACCGACATTTTCAATTACTAAGAGATCTAAATCTGAGAGTTCAAAATTTTCAAGTGCATTTTGTACCAGTTTTG
>Ga0209536_100001010_pt1 | contig 46584 bp, 40 predicted proteins | sample DeeMarSeWOR28_12_FD_187461 | JGI IMG/M metagenome (GOLD analysis project Ga0209536, IMG submission 187461) | Marine sediment microbial communities from White Oak River estuary, North Carolina - WOR-2-8_12 (SPAdes) (version 2) | ecosystem: Environmental > Aquatic > Marine > Intertidal zone >...
ATCGAACAGCGTTAAACGCACGATCTCCAAACTTGATTCAATATTTTCATTCAAATAATTGTTGATCTTGCTTAAGATGATTCGAGCAGCTCGATCTTTTGGAAAGCCAAATATTCCTGTAGAAATTGCAGGTAAGGCAATTGAGGAGATATCAAGTCGATCTCCCATTATCAGTGCGCTCCCTATAGCGGAAGATAACTTCTCATCCTCCTCACCTTCTCCCCAAACAGGACCAACAACATGGATGACATAACTGCATGGAAGGGCACCACTACTCGTGTAGGCCGGCGACGCGTGGCTGATTGGACCATGCTGTCTCACCCAGGCGTCACTTTCAGTCTGAATCTGAGTACCACCTTTATGCACAATGGCACCTGCCACACCACCTCCATGCCGGAGTTGAGCATTCGCTGCGTTGACGATCGCATCCACGTTCTCCGCAGTGATGTCACCCTGCACGAGCTGAAAACGCTTCCCAGATTCGTGTTCGATCTCCCTGATAATTCGATTCATCTGACCTGTGCGGCGATTGTAGCATTTCCACAGAACATCGTCAACGCGCGGTCAGTTATGCTCAGTCAATGGAAGGTTGCGAATTGAGCTTTCGGTTGCCAGTCTTCGCAGGCATTTATTAAAGTCAAAACGGACGGGGTAATGACCGTCCGGTGCATCCTTTGATTCTTATGTTGGGGGAGTTATTCAGCCTGAGCTTTGGCTACAACTGCTGAGAAAGCCTGCGGGTCCCGCACTGCCAGGTCTGCAAGCATTTTGCGGTTTAGAGCTATCTCAGATCGCTTCAGATCGTGGATCAAACGACTGTAGGTGGTGCCATTCAACCTGGCAGCTGCGTTGATCCGGGTTATCCACAATCGGCGCAAATCGCGTTTGCGATTTCGCCGGTCGCGATATGCATACCATAAGCTTTTAATCATAGCCTCATTCGCACGACGATATGAGCGACGACGGGCGCTGAACTGGCCTTTCGTCATCTTTAATACCTTCTTGTGTCGTCGACGTCGGTGAGGTCCGGTTTTTACACGAGCCATTCTTCACGCTCCTGCAACCATTGGGCGCCAGTTCCCGTACACCTTTGATGCCAGGATAACCAGTTGTATGCACCCAACAGCCGCTGAAATCTTAATCTATTCCTTTAAAATCTAACTTGATTTCTTAAGGTTTGGGGCCAGACGTCCTACCCGCTTCTTAATTCCGCGTCCCTTGACCGGGATCATTTCAGTAAACAGGCGTTTTGTGCGCTTAGATGTCACTCGCCGTCGATGGCTTTTACCACCTTTTGTGCGCACCAATTTACCTGCTCCCGTGAGGCGAAACCTTTTCGAGGTTGCCTTGTGAGTTTTTAACTTGTATTTTCCTGTTCTTTTCTTGCGTGGCACTTCGTTCACTCCTCTCACACAAAACTCCGCGGAACACTTTGCATCCGCGGATATTCTCAGCAAATGTAAGTCTGGGTTTCCCTGATGGAGAATTTGTTTTATTCTTTCTTTGTTTTCCCTGGCGCCAGAACCATGAGCATGCTGTTGCCTTCTAAAGAAGGACTTTGTTCAACAACACTGACATCAGATAGTTCTTCCGCTATTTCTTTCAGGTCATTCAGTGCAATTTCCGGATAAGTGATCTCGCGACCCCGAAATCGTATCCTTACTTTTACTTTCTTACCTTGTCCCAACCAGCGCCTGGCATCACGCACTTTGAAGCCTCGGTGATGTTCAGTGGTTTTGGGTCGCAGTCGGATCTCTTTTATCTCGATTTTTACTTGGGCTTTGCGAGCTTCTCGCTCTTTTTTGGTTCGTTCGTATAAGAACTTACCATAATCCATTACCCTACAAACCGGGGGCTCTGCATTAGGAGCAACCTCGACTAAATCAAGATCGGCTTCCTCCGCCATGCGAAGGGCGTCTGCTGTGGAAACGATGCCAACATTTTCTCCACCAGCATCGATTAAGCGTACTTGCGGGACACGAATGGAATTATTTACCCGGTACTCTGATGAGCTAATATTCTTCTCCTTCTTCGTCTCTGAATAATCAAATTTTTTAACCCAGACTTGCGCATGATACCATAATTTTGACCGAATCGTCAACCGAACATACTATTAAATAATTGATTGGAAATTCCCGTATTCCAATGAAAAGAGTTGGGAGCTGGGAGAACATGGTCTGCCCAACCCCCTTATGAGCTTTCTAAAAGCGTAACTGTTTTGATTATAAACGATTGCGGATGTCGTCCTTGGCTCGTTCAATGAATGACCTAACTGGCATGGCGCCCAGGTTTTCTTCCGATCGCAAACGGACGGATACAGCTTCACCCTCGACCTCCCGGTCCCCAACGACGAGCATATAGGGGATTTTCTGGTTTTGGGCATCTCGGATCTTCGCATTCATGCGTTCGCCGCGCGTATCGACCTCGACTCGCAACCCAGAATCTCTTAATTTCTCCGCCACCTCACCGGCGTAATCGAAGTGGCGATCGGCGATGGGGATCAGCACAGCCTGTGTGGGTGCCAACCAAACGGGGAAAGCGCCAGCAAAATGTTCGATCAGGACACCCATGAACCTTTCCATTGAGCCAAGCAAAGCGCGATGGATCATATATGGGCGGTGCTCCTGTCCATCCTCTCCTACGAAAGCCAGGTCGAATCTTTCTGGCAGCGTAAAATCAAACTGGATCGTGGTCAGCTGCCATTCTCGGCTTAAAGCATCCCGCACTTTGAGATCGATCTTTGGCCCATAGAATGTGGCCTCTCCCTCATCGATCTGGTAGGCGATTCCAGCCCGGTCTAGGGCGTTGCGCAATGCCTCTGTCGGCGCTTCCCACTGCTCAGGACTCCCGGCAGCTTTTTCAGGGTTTCGCGTGGCTAGATACGCCTGGAAATCCCGGAAACCAAAGGCGCGCAAAATGCTCAGGCTGAAATCCAGCACCCGATCGATCTCCTCTGGCATTTGATCGGGCCTGACAAATAAATGGGCATCATCCTGGGTAAACCCGCGCACGCGCAGCAATCCATGCAGCACGCCGCTCCTTTCGTAACGGTACACCGTACCCCATTCAGCGAAACGCAGAGGTAAATCTCGGTACGAGCGGATTTTACCCTTATAGATCTGGACATGGAATGGGCAGTTCATCGGTTTCAAATAGTATTCCTGACCTTCTATATCCAGTGGGGAGTACATGTTTTCCTGGTACCAATCCAGGTGCCCGCTCGTCTCCCAGAGATGTGCCTTGCCAATATGCGGTGAATACACAAAATCATATCCACCTTTCTCGTGCTCTTCCATGCAGTAATCCTCGGCGAGTTTTCGCACCATACCCCCTTTGGGATGCCACAAGATCAACCCAGGTCCAACATCTTCATTAACGCTAAACAGGTCCAGTTCTTTGCCCAAATTGCGGTGATCGCGCTTCTTCGCTTCTTCCAGCTTCCAAAGGTGTTGCTCGAGATCATCCGCGGATTCCCAGGCTGTGCCGTAAATACGCTGCAACATGGGGCGATTCTCATCACCGCGCCAGTATGCTCCCGCCACGTTCATCAGCTTTATAGCATCTGGATTGATCGATCCGGTATTATCAACATGGGGACCACGACAGAGATCGACAAATTGGTCATGCGTGTAAATGGAGATCTCCGGCTTCTCTTCCAGGGGCTCTCCATATTCATCAAAGCCGCCTCCCTCGAGACCCTCGATCAATTCCAGCTTATACGGTTGGTCAGCGAAGATCTGCTTTGCTTCCTCCGCGTCCAATACTTTCTTTTCGAACTCGAAATCACCGGCGATTATCTCCCGCATCCTCTTTTCAATAACTTCCAAATCCTCTGGAGTCAGCGGGCGCGGTAGATCAAAGTCATAATAGAAGCCATCCTCGATCGGCGGTCCAATGGCAAATTTACCCTCTGGAAAAATCTCCAATACAGCCTGAGCCATGACGTGCGCAGCTGAATGTCTTACCCGGTACAAATAACTTTCTGTATATTTTTCTTGCCTTTCTCCAAGCATGATCGTCTCCTTTCTATAAATCCATGACGGAGGATAGTTCAAGATAATAAAAAACTCTCGCCTTTCTGGGGCGAGAGATTTAATCACGCGGTTCCACCCAGGTTAGATCAAAGATCTATCTCTGCGGGACCGATAACGGGATCATCCGTTTCCCTTACTTGGTTCAGCATCATCCTGAACTGTTAGGGGTTCCGCTCGTGGGTGGTCTTCACCGGATGGTTCCCTGATGTGACTCTCAGTCTGCGGTCACCTCTCCCTGGAGGGTCTGGCTCCGGTTAATCGTCCCAGTCCTGGCGTTTGTTATTTTAGTATGGACAAATTATACCAGATTAAGTCAAATTCTTGACAGCCGATTTAATTCGGACAGGTCAGCCTCAATCTCTGGTTTTTTTGTGCGAACCATTTTCTTGCACCAACCTTACCGCAGGCGTAGTACTTTACATTGTATTCCCCCTTTGCGATCGTGTACTTTTTTACCTCGTCTTTGTCGAGTAAGAAAACATAGGTCGACGGCCCGGTGAGAATCGCCAGCACCCTGGTAGTTGCTTCGTTCTCTACGCTCACCGGCACGATTTTGATCGCTTCGGTCACATCGACCACGTGAGGTGATTTGGCAGCCTGCGTGGCTCTACCTCCGCAAACCGGCATGATCATCGTGGTGTGTAAAGTCAGGTCAGCGGTGGAAGATGTCCTGGCGCCGCAGTAGCTGACATCCAGAGAATATTCATCCCGCAATACAGTAAAAGTACTGGTCTCTTCGGGTTTGACCGCAAAATAATAAAATGCAGGTCCATCCAACCATAAGTAGACATATCCTGAGGATTTATTTACCACTTTGAAGTTTACTAAATCAGATTTTTCAGCAGTGACCGCTGCCGTGCCGGGTTGTGGAATAGCCGCACTGGTGAGCAGCACAACTAACATGCTGGTAAATACGATTACTGATATTTTTTTATTCATAGGATGCCTCCTTTGAAAGGCTTCTTCGGACCTATACTTCACAACGTATACATGGTAGCGCAGATAATTGGCAAAGTCAAGCGAGAAAAAAGTACCCATCAGTGTTTAAAAATATTACCGATCCAATAAGGATGTCCCTGCCAAAGCTTCGATCACCCCGATCACCCCAGAATTGTCCTGGTCGCCAAAGCCCATCTCTAGCATGGCGTTAAACAGCTGCGTGTGCAGGGAGGCCGCTGTTAAAGGGATGCCATACTGCCTGGCCGTGTCGAGCACAATGCCCAGATCCTTGGCCTGCATATAAGCCTTGAAACCTGGCTGACGGTTTCCAGCGAATAATCGTTCCGGCTTGACATCCAATGTCCAGCATTGCGCCGCACCGCCCTGAATGGCCTGGACTACCTTCTCAGGTTCCGCGCCGGCTTTACGAGCGAAGATCAGCAGCTCGCCCATGGCGACCATTTGAGCTGCGACCATGATCTGGTTGGCGGCCTTGGCGATCTGGCCCGCTCCTGCCTCTCCGACATGGGTGATCGTCTTGCCCATCGCCTGCAGGACCGGTCTTACCCTTTCCAATGCTTCCGCAGGACCGCCGACCATGATCGCCAGAGTCCCCTGGCGAGCGCCGATATCCCCGCCGCTGACTGGGGCGTCCAGGCAGGACACGCCTCGCTCAGCCAATTTTTCAGCGATCAGGCGCGCTGTCGCCGGCTTGATGGTTGAATTATCGACAAAGATCAAGCCTTCGCGAGCAGCCTCGATTATCCCCCCTGGACCTAAAGCCACCTGCTCGACATCCGGCGAATCCGGCAGGTTGGTGAAGGCAACGTCCACGTGCTCTGCTACTTCAGCAGGTGAAGAAGCTGCTTTTGCACCTTCCGCTACCAGCTCCTCAACCGCTCCCTGGCTGCGGTTGTGAACCACGAGCGGGTAACCAGCCTTTAGAATGTTCCTGGCCATCGATTTGCCCATCAACCCCAGGCCGATATAGCCAATTTTCAGCATACTCATCTCCTATTTTTTTTAGATTTAGACAAGAAATTATACTGGATGGTTTGATTCGTGCTGGGATGAGCCTTTATCTATAGTACTTACGCATGTGTGAGTATAAATGTCATTTCGAGTGACGATAGGAGCGAGAAATCCCTGAACAGGTGTCTTGCACGCGATCTTTTCAGGGATTCCTCTTCTCCCTCGCCTATACTCAGGACTCGGCTATGCTCACCGGAATGATATGAACTACGTAGCTGCAATTTCTTATTAATAAAGATGCCCCGTCCGGACGGTCGCCAATTCGCATTGGCTACTGGAACAGGCGAGGCTATTCTATATTTGCCCGGACACCACAAGAACATTGGCTCCCGGGCGGGTCTCAGGTCAGCCAGTTTCGCCTCGGCTGCAGACCTTGGTCAAGGAGCACTGCTGGCAATGCAAGAAATGAGCAAAAGGCATCTCTCTTCCAGCGAGCAAACGAAACCGTGGAAGGCCACTAATCGAAATCCCTAGGTGCTCCAATGGAAGTATGGACAATTGAGATCGCGCTTGATAACTTCATTACCAACCCACACCAAACCCGAATTGAGCACAGTTGCTAATAAAACGATCATTAGGTCCATCCGGCACCTCCCTGCTCAAGATGAACACTTAATCGATTTAGCGGATCCATAAGGCCACAACTAAAAATTTATCAACCAGAATCTACCTTCTCTAATTCCGGTCCTTCTGGGGTATCCGATACCTTCCAGCCCAGCTCTTCGATCTGTGCCCGCAGGATATCCGCCTCAGACCAGTCCTTATTCTGGCGTGCAGATTCTCTGAACTCCACCAACTCCACTACCGCCTCGGGTGGCATCGGATCAGGTGGATTCTTATGCATGGCGCTGAGCGCTTTTTCCCAGATCTCTTCTGGGACATCAGTCTCCGGCTCGGGCAATTCGAATTCCCCGAGCTCGCCGATCGGAAAGGATACTTCTCTCCTAAAAATCGTTTCGTTTCCCTCTCGCAGGACCGTAATCTCTCCTTTGCCAATCACTCGACAGCGTTCTTCCTGCAGATCAAAGATCAAACCCGTGTGTTCATCGATACCTACCACACTGACCGCTTCTGGCAGCATTTCCAGAAGCGGATCAAAGCGCTCGCGTCCCATGAAACAGCGACTGGTGTCCAATTCCTCTCCCCCTTCATTGTTATCCCAATGAGGCACAAAAATTAACGAAAGACCATAATTCCCCAGCAAATCCAGGCCTTCTTTCCAATGGATATCTTCTCCGACCTTGAAAATCTCATAAACCGGTAGAGCGAAAGTGCTTATGGCGATCGTAGCCGCGCTGGCCAGGGCTAAGCTGGCACCCAAACGGTGGCTAGCGATCAGATAATCCCAGGCTAAACTTCCCTGCAGGTGACGTACTGCATATGTTGGGCTCCCAGGACCCATAAAGATCATATTGGACCCCAGGATCGGAGCGACGATCTGGGGATCATCGGGACTATATGCAGTATCGCATTTTCTAGCCGCAACCTGAACCACTTGCGGATGAAAATTTTGCAAATGCTCTCGAAGATAAGTGGCGATACGACCTGCAACTTGGGATGAATTGAGCTCAAATCCTGCAGGGGTTTCTAAAATCACAATTCTTGGTTGCTCAGGTAATGCGCGCAGTAGTTCTGCAAATATTTTTCTACCGCTGGGTGTTGTTTCTCCTGATCCAAACAATCCGATTCGCCCCGGATTAAAATGCCTTTGCAGAGGTTGATCGATTCTAATGTTCATCTCACCCCCAAAATAAAAATAAAATGACCATCGGGTATCTATCTATCCTGATTTTACGATTAGGTTTGTTTATGCTAGAATGAATTTGCTTTTGATAAAGGCGTAACCTATTTTACAACAGAAACGGAGGGCGACATGCCATTAGACATTGTCGTTGGCACGCAGTGGGGGGATGAAGGCAAAGGTCGCTTCGTAGACCTGCTGGCGGCAGAAGCGGACTATGTGGCCCGTTATAACGGCGGGGACAATGCCGGGCACACCGTCACCGTCGGCGAGCAGACCTTCAAACTTCATTTGACCCCCTCTGGGGTCATTCAATCGGGCACCATTGGCGTGATCGGCAACGGGGTGGTGGTCAATCCATCTGTGTTAATCCAGGAAATCGACTCCCTGCTTAAAGCTGGCATCGAAATCACACCCCAGCGCTTACTTATCTCTTACGCTGCCCATCTGATCACGCCCGCCCACCTGGCCCTCGACCGGGCCCAGGAAGCCGCCCTGGGAAAAGGGAAGATCGGCACCACACTACGCGGCATAGGTCCCGCCTACACCAGCAAGGTCTCCCGCAAGGGTTTGCGGATGGTCGATATGCTCGATAGGGACAAATTTATGTTGGCTGTCAGATCGCATGTGCAGGTGGTCAATGAACAGTTAACCAATTTACTCGATGCGGAACCGCTTGACGCCCGGCAGATCGAAGACGAATTGAGCCGATCCGCCAGCCATCTGGCGCCATTTATTGCGGATGTCTCCACCGTGCTCACAGATGCGCTTGGGCATGGACGGCGTGTGCTTGCCGAGGGCGCCCAGGGCACATTGCTCGACCTAGACCACGGGACATATCCCTTCGTCACCAGCTCCAATCCCACCGCCGCCGGGGCGTTCACCGGGCTCGGTTTGGGGGTCGGATACGAAGAACGGGTGATCGGCGTGACGAAAGCCTTCCAATCGCGGGTCGGATCAGGTCCCTTCCCGACAGAACTAGAGGGAGAGATGGCTCTCCGCTTGCGCGGCACCGGCGATCAACCCTGGGATGAATACGGCACCACGACCGGCCGCCCGCGGCGCGTTGGTTGGCTGGATACGGTTTTGTTGCGCTACTCCACCAGGATCAATGGGCTGACCGAGCTGGCGTTAACCAAGCTGGATATCCTCAGCGGATTGGATCCCATTCAGATCTGCAGCGCATATCGCCGTGCAGATCAAACCTACACCGAGCTGCCCTTCGGGCCAAGTGACCTTTCTGGGTATGAACCGATCTACGAGCAGCTACCGGGTTGGCAAGCAGATATTCGCCATGCCCGGAGCTGGGAGCATCTCCCACAAGCTGCTCGTGCCTATATCCTGCGCATCGAGAAATTGTGCGGCGTACCGATCAGGCTGGTTTCGGTCGGGCCCGAAAGAGAGCAAGTCGTCCCCATCGCTTGAACAAACCACCCCATCCCAGCTATCATCATGGAGGATTAAATGCTGCGTAAAAAAATCACCCTTATCACCGGGGCTAGCGGAGAGGTCGGGCTGGCTTTGGTACAAAGTTTGGCAGAAATCGGAAATCATAACTTGTTAACCCTGGATATTGACCCAATGCCTGATGAATACGTAAAGTACTCAGATCACATTCAAGGTGATATCCTCGATAAATCTTTGCTAAACAGGTTGGTCAGCGAATACGAGATCGTCGCCATCTACCACCTGGCCGCATTGCTTTCCACCCGGGCGGAATTCACCCCGGTTGCCGCTCACCAGGTCAATGTGGAAGGGACCATGGGATTGATCCAATTGGCTGCCGAACAGTCAGAATGGCGTGGAGACCCGGTCTTGTTCGTCTTCCCAAGCTCGATCGCCGCTTATGGTATACCCGATCTGGAGACCAAAGCCCGCTTCCCTCACGTTCGCGAATGGGAATGGAACTACCCCACCACCATGTATGGCTGCAACAAACTCTACTGTGAAATGCTGGGCACCTATTTCAGCAGCAACTATCGCCAGCTAGCCGCGGAACGCCCTAGAATGCTCGATTTTCGCTGCGTCCGCTTTCCTGGCTTGATCAGCGCCTTCACCGTCCCCAGCGGAGGTACGAGCGATTACGGACCTGAAATGATCCATGCGGCTGCAAAAGGTGAACCCTATATCGCTTTTGTTCGCCCGGATACACAGATCCCATTCATGGCCATGCCGGACGCGGTGACTGCCCTTCTTCATCTCTCCCAGGCGTCGAAAAATGGCCTGTCCCGCCATGTATACAATGTAACCAGCTTCAGCCTGACCGCGGCTCAGATCCGGGAACTGGTGCTAGAATCTTTTCCATCCGCCCAGATTGAATTTGAACCTGACCTGCAACGGCAGCGGATCGTAGATACCTGGCCCGCAGATCTCAACGACAATGACGCCCGCCGAGATTGGGGCTGGAAACCAGAATATGATATCGATCGAACTTTCAATGAGTACTTGATCCCGAATATACGCAAAAGATATCAGCGATGATCAAGAATTTCATCACCAGCTGGGAAAATCGTCTTGTGGTCATCCTCGAGGATTCCATATTTGGAAATGATTAGTTTTAGAAAGAGTCGTTTTCACTCCTGTGTAAACGTGCTCATGATCCTCAGCGGGATGATGTTATTTATGATCAGTTTAGCTGCGTGCATCCCCGTTGATACCCCCTCACCGCTTCTCGAAGATTCACCCACGCCAACCACTTCCCCAACCCCAACTGCAACTGTTGATTGGTTCCCGGCAACGGCCACTCCCACCAAAGTGCCAACGCAGGTAATCACGCCAACACCAGACTTACGACCGAATCTGGGTGAGGTCATTCTCCAAGACGACTTTGCAGAAGGAGATTCCTGGACTCTTGGAAGAACCTCTTCGGGCAGCGCTGCCCTGGGACTAAATGAATTAACCATCGCCATTGCCGAACCTGGGGCATACGCGTACAGCGTACGCCAGAATCCAATCCTGGGAGATTTCTACGCGGAAATCACCACCACACCAACTTTATGCCGGGGGGAAGATGAATATGGGCTGCTGATTCGCATGTCTTCTCCCGGAGATTTTTATCGATATTCACTTTCCTGCGATGGCAGGGTACGCTTGGATCGGATAGTCGGAGGTACAGCTTCTTCTCCGCAACCATGGCTGCTGAGCGGCGCTGTCCCACCAGGCGCGCCAAGTGTTTCCCGCTTAGGAGTCTGGGCTTTAGGAAAAGAAATGCGCTTTTTTATAAACGAGCATCACCAATTCACCGTAGAGGATCCACTATTACCCGGTGGCAACATTGGTGTATTCGCTCGCTCCGCGGGTGATACTGCGGTTACAGTCAATTTTTCAGACTTAGTCATTCGCCAGATCAACCAATAATCCTTATGTCAAAACGCCCATTTGTCAACCGATTGAACGATCTCGATCCTAAAACGTGGTTGAAGTTTCAAAAATCATGGTTTATCCATAATCCCCCTCCACGTCGAAAAGATGTAATCAGACATCCAGCCAAGTTTCCCGAATCCATGGCCCAGGAGTTCATCGAGTTTTTCACGAAACGCGGTCAAGTCGTGTTCGACCCTATGGTGGGAACAGGCAGCACATTAGTGGCAGCCCTGCGAGCTGGTCGTCACAGCATCGGGATCGAGTTGAATGAAACTTATGCCGAGCTTGCCAAGCAAATCGTTTCCGAGGAGCAAGAATCCTTGGCTGACTCTGCCAGTCGATTAAACTGCCAGGTCATTCAAGGAAATGCGGTCAATATTCCAGATCTCGTTTCCCAGTATCAGCTGCCGAAATTTGACTATGTACTTACTTCGCCTCCTTACTGGGATATGCTGCACGCCAAAGGAGCCCAAACCCAAAACAAACGCCGCACGGAACCAGAACTGGATGTTTTATATTCAGATGATCCTGAAGATTTAGGCAATATCCACGATTATGATGATTTCCTCTCCCAGCTGGTTAAAATCTATATCGCGCTAAAACCTTACATACGCACACGGGCGTATCTGACGGTAATCGTCAAGAATATCAAGAAAGGGGGAAAAATTTACCCACTGGCCTGGGACTTAACACGAGAACTAGAGAGAACGTATACCTTAAAAGATGAGCGCATCTGGTGTCAGGACGATATCCGTCTGGCGCCTTACGGATTGGGAAATGCCTGGGTGAGCAATACTTTTCATCATTATTGCCTCCAATTTCGCAATGAATAAGTGGAAATTCAGCTTGAAATGTTCAATTATTTAGTGTACAATTGTTCTATATTATCGGTGAGTGTTTTATTGTCATCTCCCGGGCGGTGGTCGTCCGGAACCTAAATCAACCCGCTCACTGTTACGAAAGGAGTTCCCCCATGTACCACACCATCATTATCGTCGGCAATCTTGGCCGTGACCCCGAGATGCGCTACACGCCTTCCGGTCAGGCGGTGACCAATTTCAACGTCGCTACGAATCGCCAGTACACCACTTCGGATGGTAACCAGGTCAAGGAAACCGTATGGTTTCGAATTTCAACCTGGGGAAAAACAGCAGAAACAACAAATCAATTTCTGAAAAAAGGAAGCAAGGTCCTCGTCGAGGGTCGACTTAATCCAGATCCCGACACAGGCGGTCCCAGACTTTGGGAACGGCAGGATGGTACTTCCGCCGCTAGTTACGAAGTCACCGCAAATGTAGTGCGGTTTCTCTCCTCTCGTGCCGAAGATGAAGCTGCCTATACGGTTAGCGAAGGAGAGGGCGCGGCAAATGACGAGGACATACCATTCTAGGTTTTGCTGTCACCAATAACAATCGGTTGCTGCTATCCTAGTAATAAGCGCAATTCGGGATGCTACGCATCCCATTTCACGCGCCATTAAGGGCGAAGGTTGACCCAAGAGGATGTTGGCCTTCGCCCTTAAAAATTCACTCACCGTCAATTAATATCAGAGGTGCATTTATGTCAGAAAAACCTCAAAAACCATCTCCTCCAAAATCACCGCCGATGCTCGTTTCGGATGATATTGAGGCCATTTATATAAATTTGGTACGCATAGCACATTCACCATCCGAGATGGTGTTCGACTTTGCCCACTTATTGCCGGGAACTCGACCAGCCAAGGTCCGAACGCGGATAGTAATGTCTCCTTTAGGTGCAAAGCTTTTAGAACGCGCCCTCGCCGAAAACATAAAGCGTTATGAATCTGCCTTCGGTGAAATTCGAGTCCCTGGATCCAGTTCACTGGCAGATTATCTTTTCCGGGGATCTCCGTCCCCTGAGGAACCACCGGAGGAATAACCTCGTGGAACGATTAGAGACAATTGCCGAACAAATCCGCCAGGAATTCGAAACCCAGACAAGCGCTCGCGATCATGCCCTTTCACAGGCACGTACATTGACCCGATATTGTGCCAGTGCGATTCGTGCTGTTCACCGCGATGAATTCGATCGCGCTCAGGAACAACTCGATCTGGCTTCCAGCCTTGCTAATTCTCTCCGCACTGACCTGGAGAATTATCCTGACCTGTATTATGCCGGTTACACCCAGGATGCTCTCAAAGAATATGCCGAAGCTAATATTTTTTACGCCTTAGTTATGGATGGCAACCTGCCAACTCCCCAAGAACTGGGGATTGAAAATGCTGCATATCTAAATGGCTTGGCAGAAACTGTGGGAGAATTTCGCAGACGTTGTTTGGATATTCTCCGTCAAGGTTATTCTCAAGATGCAGAGCGATTATTAGACCATATGGATGATATCTACGCCGTGTTAATCACTATGGATTACCCGAATGCGATCACCGGAGGCCTGCGCCGTCAAACAGACATCGTGCGAGGTATCACCGAACGTACACGCGGTGACCTTACTTTAAGCCTGCGTCAGGAGCATTTGGAACAGACCATGCAGCTCCTGGAAAAGAGACTAGACGAAGAATGAGAACCATCCGCGCCTCGGAAATCGGGACTTATCTTTATTGTCATCGAGCCTGGGGGTATCAAAAACAAGGTCACTTACCGAATAATCATCGCGAACTCTCTGCGGGCACCGATCTTCACTTCCAGCACTCAAAACAGGTGATGGTTAGTGGTCTTCTGCGTGTACTTGGCTATTTACTATTGATCGTATCCATCGTTCTTCTGGCGATTTACACAACAATTCAGCTGATTTAAAATAACTTTGTTCATATTAATTGGAATTTTGACCCTGATAGGGATATTATTGCTTTGGATTTCTGGCCAGCAGCGCCGATCTGCTGGCCTGCCAGCTGGACGCGTAATTTATTCAGACCACGATCAATGGGGAAAACTTGAGCACCCTCTTTACGATCCAGTTCTGAATATCACCGGGAAACCTGACTACCTGGTTGATCAAGGTGACAGTATCATCCCTGTTGAGGTCAAATCAAGTTCGATCAGGCAAGCCCCATATGATTCCCACATCTATCAGTTGGCAGCTTATTGCCTCCTCGTTTCACGCTCGCTTGGGAAAAGACCCCCTTACGGCATTCTTCATTACCCGGATCAGGATATTGCAGTCGATTACACCACTGACCTGGAACTCAGCACTGTTGACCTGATCCGGGAAATCCGCTCACGAGAGAATCGCAAAATTATCGATCGTTCACATCAATCGCTAAATCGTTGTCGGCGCTGTGGATACAAAGATATCTGCGACCAGGCACTTCGTTAATACGTAAGAATTTCGATTCAGGTTACTTCATTATTTGTATCAACAAAGAATAATGGGTAACTAGGTGAGAATATAAACTCGTTTATAATAATTGCATGAATGAAGGGGTACCGACTTTCCAGCATATCGCTGTCGCCCCTCACCCTCAGATACCTGTTGCCATTGAGGAGACAGAGCATGTCGTTTCCTTCTTACGGGCACTGGGTGTGAGAGTTGACTCAGGATTGTTAGATGATGAGACTCTTCGCCAGCGGATTGTCGCTGGCGAATTTGACCTCTTGATTGCCCTGGGCGGCGATGGTACTATGTTACGCGCCAGCCACCTTTGTGGCCCTCAGGGGTTCCCTGTTCTGGGGATCAATTTAGGACGCTTTGGTTTTCTGATGGAAATCAGGCAGGATGGTTGGCAGGAGGCCATAAATCGCCTCATGGAAGGCGATTACTGGATCGAGAACCGGATGATGCTCTGCGCAGAACAGGTTAGAGACGACCAAAACCTGGGTGAGTGGGATGTGGTTAATGAAGTTGTTATCAGCCGGGGAAGGATTGTCCGCCCGGTGCATTTGGACACCAGTGTCGATGGTCGATTTTTAACAACATACGTCGCTGATGGATTGATCGCTTCAACTCCCACAGGCTCAACTGCTTATGCATTAGCTGCTGGGGGCCCAATTTTACCCCCTGAGCTGCGCACGATATTACTGGTGCCGATCGCTCCTCACCTATCAATAGATAGGGCGATCGTGTTGGCCGAAGGATCTTCAGTATCAATCTGTGTGGAAACCACCCACGAAGCTGTGCTGAGCATCGATGGCCAACCTCCAATCGAATTGATTAGTGGAGACTGCGTAAACGTATTTGCAAGCCACCATTCGCTCAAGTTTATCCGCTTTCAAGATCCAGGATATTTTTATCGGAATCTAACACCTCATATGAGTCAAAATCCATCTACAGGAAATTTAAGGTGACAACAGAACCAAACACGCTTTATTGTGAAAATCATCCCCACGTTGAAACAAGCCTGCGATGTAATAGGTGTGAAAAACCAATTTGCACGAAATGCGCAGTGCTAACTCCAACGGGTTATCGCTGCACGGAATGTGTTAAAACACAACAAAAATCGTTCGATACCGCAGTATGGTTTGATTACTTGATCGCCTTTGCAATTGCCGCGATTCTGGCGTATATTGGTAGCCTGATAGCATCTCGAATCGGCTTCTTCACCATATTTATTGCCCCATTCGCTGGGATTGTGATCGCAGAAGCTGTACGCCGTGTTTTAAGCCGCCGACGATCGAAACGATTATTCCAATTGACAGCTGCTGCTGCCGCGTTTGGTAGCGTTTTACCGGTTTTAATGGGATTAGCAGGTGGCTTCTTCTTTTCATTCTTTATCATCTGGCAACTTCTCTACGCTGTTCTGGTAACCTCAACAGTGTATTATCGATTGGCCGGAATCCGTCTGTAATTTTCATTCCATTAAATCTATATGCTCGCTGAACTCAGCATCGAGAATTTTGCCATCATTGACCATTTAGAACTCACCTTTCGTCCGGGTTTTATCACTTTTACCGGCGAAACCGGTGCTGGCAAATCCATAATCATCGATGCGGTTGAACTCCTTTTGGGAGGTCGAGCAGAAAATTCAATGGTTCGTACGGGTGCCGAACGAGCTATCGTCGAGGCTACTTTCCAAATCGAGGATTCAAATCGCGCCCAAATCCTATCAATCCTTGAACGTGAAGCGTTGTTAGACACTTCTGATCATTTCTCCATCGGTAGAGAAATTCGATCAGGTGGGCGCAGCGTGGCGCGCCTCAATGGTCGCAATGTCAATGTGAGTCTACTGAAAGAAATTGGCGAATTGCTTGTTGATGTCCATGGACAATCTGAGCATTTATCTCTTCTGCGTGTACGTGAACATATAAATCTACTTGATCGGTTTGCAGGCCATGAAGATTTACTATCAGCATATTCCCAGACCTATAAAAGGTTAACCAAATTACAAAAAGAGTTAGGCAGATTGAGATTGGCTGAAAGTGAAGCCGCCCGCCAGATCGATCTGCTAAATTACCAGATTAACGAAATAGAATCCGCACGGCTGAATCCAGATGAGGAAGAAGAATTAATCTCAGAACGAACTCGCTTAGCGAATGCCGAGAATCTTGCCTCAAACGCTCAAGAAGCTCTGTTAAACCTGGATGAAGGCACACCAGAATCCCCCTCTGTGACTGACTTGATGGGTAAAGTTCTGGATGCGATTAATGAATTGTCTCGTATCGATAGTTCTCAGAACAAACTCGCAGCAGATGTAGAGAGTACCTTCTCCAACATTACAGATATCACAATTGAGATACGATCTTACATTGAAGGGATCGAATACAATCCAAAACTTTTAAATCAGGTCGAAGAACGTCTCGACCTGATTGCGAATTTAAAACGCAAATACGGAAACTCGATCTCTGCAGTACTTGATTATCTTGCAGAAGCACAGGCAGAGAAAGAAACCATCACCCATGCCGGTGAACGGATAGCAGAGCTTCAAGCCCAGGAGTCAGATTTATACATAGAGCTAGAACGACGCGCTCAGACACTCTCAAAGAGCCGCAAAACTGCAGCAAAAAAACTTGAAAAAGAAATTGAAGACGAACTCAATGAATTGAGCATGTCGGGGGCACAGTTCAAAGTGAATATTGAAAGCAAGGAAAACCAGGATGGTTTACGCACCTCGGATGGACGTCGCCTGGCGTATGATGCGACCGGAATTGATCAGCTCGAATTCTTGATCGAACCCAATCCTGGAGAGGGATTAAAGCCATTGGTCAGAATCGCCTCCGGCGGTGAAACATCGCGATTGATGTTGGCGCTCAAGAATGTTCTGGCACGAGCCGATAATGTCCCCACGTTGATATTTGATGAGATCGATCAAGGGATTGGAGGACGTGTCGGCACTGTTGTCGGCCACAAACTCTGGCTCTTAGCGCGCCATCATCAGGTTTTATGTGTTACCCACCTTCCCCAATTGGCCGCATTTGGTGAACAACATATCCAGGTCAGCAAACAAATCCAAGCTGGTCGCACCACAACGCAAATAACCGACCTTGGTCATGATGCACGCTTGAACGAATTGGCAGATATGTTGGGCGAGACCAGTGATAGCACGATGCATTCGGCTCGTGATATGCTGCAAACAGCTTCAAATCTGACTGAACGCGTACATGAGTGATCTGCAAATAAATCTTCTCGTTCCTATTGGAATCTAATTCTCAGGCTGAACCCATCCGTTCAGTATTGCTTGAATTTATGAGAAATCTGCTCACGCAAATTTGATCTGAACTCATGTCAACATCTTGGCAACGCCTATCTGGTATATTATTCAGGCGAACTAGAGACCTCTTCTGCAGGGTACTGGGGAGTAATACCAGGGGTCCTGCATGAGCCGACAGCTGTTACGGGGTGTACCGCTGTCGGCTTTGCTGATTGAATTTTTCAATTAACTCAGTCAACAAAATTTAACAGCTAATTCGTGTACAATTTTCTCATGGCATCTGTACCCCAGATAATAAGATCACGCCGAAACCAACGCAAAGATCACCAGCATAGTATTGCTGCCCGCTTCGGATATATCGCCTTGGCTGTCGGCACAATCACAAGCATATTTTTCGCCATCACGATTATTACGATCACGATAACATATTCAAGTCTAACCTTGGATCTTCCCTCACCAGAAATTCTACCTTCCCTATTTAACCCCACAGATGGAAAACTTCTGCAACCCTCTCGCATATTCGACCGGAGTGGAGAAGTGGTGATCGCGGTTCTTGAGAATAAAAACGCGGCTGGCCATCGTTATTTACCGATTGGAGAAGATAAATCTTCCAGCCTCTCCCCCACTCTGATCCAGGCGACAATTGCTTCAAGCGATCCAGGATTTTGGACGCATCCTGGTTTTTATTTGACCGGGACTTCTCAAAATGGTCAACGCTCTATTGCCCAAAAAATAGTTTTAGATCATATTTTATGGACAGAATCCCCTTCCATCCAACGAGAATTGAGAGAACGTATATTAGCTGTTCAAATCACTGAACGATTTGGACGTGACCAAATTCTAGAATGGTACTTGAATTCTGTTGACTTTGGGCACCTCGCTTATGGAGCTGACGCAGCAGCAAGAACATACTTAGGAAAATCTGCTACCAACTTAAGCCTGGCTGAGTCAGCGCTCTTGGTTGCTGCTTCTGAAAATCCAGCGTTTAACCCCATCGATGCACCCAATTTCGCTATGGAATCTAAAGATAAAATTCTGCAGAAGATGTTTAACCAAGGCTTGATCTCCGGTGACGAATTGCGGCACGCTTTGGGAGAAAAGCTAACTATTCAACCTGAAAGTGATCTTGCTGTTGACCTTTCTCCAGCCTTCACCAGATTAGTGCTCGAGCAGATCAAACAATTTTTCCCTCTGGATAGAATAACACGCGGTGGTTTAAATCTGGTGACGACACTCGACTATGATCTGCAGTCTCAGGCAGAATGTACGATAGATGCGCAACTGGCAAGGATGATGCCGAGCTCAGACACTGAAAATCTAACTGAGATATTAGAAGATTGCGAAATGGGTCGACTACTTCCCTCCCAACAGCAGGAGGAGGATCAATCCGAATCAACATTGGCCTCCAACATCATTGTCCTCGATCCAGAAGATGGACAAGTGCTCGCTCTTTTCGGTGGAAAGAATCCAGAACTTGATCCAACTCGTTTACCTGGACGTCCCCCTGGATCAATATTATCGCCGTTGATTTACCTGAATTCCTTTATCCGTGGGATGGGACCGGCGACTCTCTTGTGGGATATCCCATCCAGTCTGGTGGAAGGATTGACCGATATCCAGAATCCGGATGGAAAATACCACGGTCCAATCCGTTTACGAACTGCTCTGGTGAATGATTATGCCGTTCCCACGATCCAAATTCTTTCGCAAATAGGACCAGATCAGGTCTGGCGAACCGCTCAACAACTCGGATTGACCAACTTGCAGATACCCCCAGGCGAAGGTGCATATCGCTTGCCAATCGAAGATGGTGAAGCCACCCTGCTTGAGTTAAGCCAGGCATACGGGGTTTTTTCATCGGAAGGCATTCTGGCAGGTATCTCCCCAGATTCCGATGCAACTGAAAATGGCAGCGCTCCAGTCGAACCGCAGGTGATCTTAAAAGTTATCGAAAACTCAGGTGAAATATGGCTGGATTGCACTGAAATGGTGAGTGATTGTCACACGATCAGACGACCAGTGATCACCCCGCAACTAGCTTATTTAACAACAAATATCCTCAGTGACGAGACCGCACGTTGGGAGAGTCTTGGACATCCCAACCCATTGGAGATAGGTCGCCCAGCTGCTGCAAAAATCGGCCAAACAATTTCAGGTGGTAATACCTGGACTATTGGGTATACCCCTGATCTGGTTGTCGGCACATGGATAGGTCCCGAGAATCCTCGAAACGAAGTTAACATCTCCCCAATTTGGTCGGCAGGATTGTGGCACGCGATCATCCAATACGTGACACGTGATAAACCAATCGAAGAGTTCAATGTGCCCCCTGGCATTTCGACGATACAAGTTTGCGATCCATCAGGATTACTCCCAACCGAAGAATGTCCGCGCCTCGTCGACGAGGTCTTCATGAGTGGAAATGAACCCACCCATGAAGATAATCTTTTTCAGAAATTTTTAGTCAACAGGGAATCAGGTCGCTTAGCAACGATATTCACCGCGCCTGGTTTGATCGATGAAAAAGTTTTTATGGTCGTACCTCCCGAATCAGAATCCTGGGCTATCGACTCTGGCTTACCTGCACCCCCAAAGACTTATGATGTGCTCGACGTGCCTCCATCCGGATCAAGTAATGTCATCATCAATTCTCCATCAATGTTCAATAGTGTAAGAGGAAATGTTCCCATTTTGGGTCGGGCAACTGGGGATGGATTTCGTTTCTATCGTCTCCAGGTAGGCTCAGGATTAAACCCATCAACCTGGCTGCAAATCGGAGATGATGAACAAGAACCAGTCCAAAACGGGCAACTGGGCGTTTGGGATACCACTGGCTTGAGCGGCTTATATGTATTACAGCTGCTTGTTTCCTACGAGAACGACCAGGTTGAATCAACGACAATTCAGCTAACCGTTGACAATCAGGCACCTCGAGTTCTGCTGCGCTATCCTGCTGAAGGCCAAATTTTTAGTATTATTGAATCGAGGAATTTAACTATCCAGGCTGAAGCAAGCGATGATCTGGAATTATCCCAGGTAGAATTTTTTATTGACGGAGAATTATTGGTAACTTTGACCTCGCACCCTTATGTTGTCCCTTGGGAAACAAAGATCGGTGAACATGTGATTGAAGTTCGCGCCTATGACCGGGCCGGAAACATGGATGAGGACAAAGTACAGATCACCATTGAACCCTGATCACAAATCCCTGGATTGGCATAATCTCCCAGAGCAGAAGAGCCCTGGGAGATTATATGAGCTTACTGGTTCAGCGTAATTATGGATAATTTTATGGAAGTGAACCCACGACCTCAAATGTAGCTAAAATTTGGTCTAGTGCGTCAAAATCAGCATCTTTGGTGATCTGCATCTCCACCAGAATCAGGAAAGCCTGAGAATTATCATTTGGCACGGCGGTCAGTACGATGAAAACATTCCCAGAATCTCCACAGTTCTCAAAAAGGTCATATTTTCCCCGATAAATCACATCCTCATAATCATAACGACCTTCATGCTTGCAGTCCTCGATGAATGCCTCTCTTCGAATATCAAGCAAGTTCACATAACCACCCAACTCCGCCAAGTCATCAGAAGCGCCAAAAAACACCCCGGATTCAGTCCAGGTATTTATGTAATTATCCAAATTTGCAGCTGCGGAGATGGCCGATCCAATCGTCTCATCACCATCCTCCCAATAACCCCCATAGATATCTGCCCACTCAACGGGGATATCCATCTGTATCGCTCCGTAATCATCCATTATTGATGTATAACCTGAATAGACGCTTGTGTCTTCCACAACTTGATCGAACTCCTCATCGATGGTCTCCGAGAAACTGACTGAAGTCTCCAATTCACGACCATTAATTTGTCCTGTGAGGACTTCTTGCGTGGCATAGCGTAATACTTCGATATCAAGAGTATCTTCCATATTATGGCTGCGAAGGACATCACAATAATCTGCCATCGTCCCATCCGAAGCCAGAATCAGATTTTCAACCATCGTGAGGATATCCCCACCTTCAATACCTGCATCGTCTGCTGGTGATCCCGATTCAACAGAATAAACCCAAATCCCTGACAATCCATCCCCGACAAATGCCTCTCCATTTATACCAAGCGATTCAATATTTTTGCCTTCCTCAAGTTTCTTTGTGACAGATTGGGCCAAATCTCGCCCAATGGCGAAATATTGATCAGTTTCCCTTCCCCGATAATTAATTCCAACTACTTCACCATTCTCGTTCAGCAGGGGTCCCCCTGAATTCCCAGGATTTATCGTAGAATCGTGCTCAATCACCGCATCGACCGATGCCCAATAAGTTTCTCCGCCAGCTTGTTCCTTGGAGACGATTCCCCTAGTCATTGTAAATTGTGGTTCTCCTAATGGATAACCAGCAGCATACACTTCCAAACCAACATTAATTGTGCCATCATACCACTCGAGGTACGGAAAATCATCCCCTTCAATGTCAATCAAGGCCAGATCTGAGCATTCCGAAACACCAATAACTTTGGCATTATATTCCTTGCCTGTATCACCCCCAATCCACACTTTTAGCAAAGCAGCCCCAGTTACAACATGGTTATTGGTGACTGCCAATCCAGATGGATCAATAATAAATCCTGAACCAAAACCAGCTTCATTATAAGAAACCGAAAAATCTGGATTCACAAATGTTCCCTCGGCTTGAATTTGGATCACTGCATTCCGCGCATCATCCAAGCTGGTCACTTTACTCGAGTCAGATTCTTTTGGAGAAACAACCTCTGGAGTGGATTCAACCTCCTTGGTCTCCTGCACTTCAGCTGGTTGAGTTTCTACAACCGAATCTGTGGATTCTGGTCTGCCAGAGCTGCAAGCTGTCGCCAGAATTAAGACAAAAGTCATCATCCACACCATGAGCTTGATAATTTTTGCATTCACGTTATTCTCCTCGATAATTTATGCATAATGACGGATTCTATGGTTAAGAATAAATTACCCCAGATCCATCAATTCAAAAAAACACCCAACCTCGGTTCAGTATAGCAAACAAAAGGCATGAAATTGGATTAATAACGATTTTATTAGGACGCGCTGAAGGATGATTTCAAGACAACAAGCGAAGTAATCCTATTTTATAGATAAGTTGTTCGTACCAAATTTAAAGGGGAATTGCTTATTTCTTTCGATAAAGGAAAAAAGCTGCTATGCCAGTGGAAATAGCCACAATAATCATGATTACTTCTAAGACCCGCAGTATCCCCCGCAAAGGGATCACCCTTTGTTGGTCATCCGGCAGTGGCGTTACAGAGACCTTCCCATGGGCTTGGATGCCTGGCTCCTCCATCGGAGCAGGTGCACTCTCGACTGCCCCTTCAACTTCCTCGACAGAACCTGGTTCACCAGTAGCTAATGATTCCCCAATGATTGGGAGCTGCTCCAATTCTTCCGCGGGTGCCTCAGGCGCTGCTGCCAGAGGCGCTTCTTCTGCAGAAGGCATCCTTTCTTCGACAGGACTTTGTTCTAGAAATTCATCAGCCAGATCCTCTGGTAGTTCACTTTCAAATTGAAGGGTTCCAGCAAGGGGTGCTTCCAAAACTTGAACGACCTGTTCAGACGCCTCTAGTGCACGAAGCGGTGCAAATGCTGGGTTGTTTATCGTTATAAAATCACCCACCAGCAGGAGCACAAACAACATCGTTGCCAATGCAGAAGCAAAGCTCAAAACAGGGAAGAGTCGGCGAGTCGTTCCTTTCTGCCCAACCATTTCAGGAGTGAGATAATAATTACGTGGGGCGCGCAGAATTGGCAAGCTGCGAACTGCCGCTCGTGTGCGCCGCAACCCTTCAAGATAAACTCGTAAAGCCTCATCGCTTTGTAAGCGAGCTTCAAGACGTTCTTGATCTCTTCCGGAAATCTCTCCATCCAGAAAAGCGGATAACGTCTCCAAGTCTCGATCAGATAGATTCATGGTTTTATTAAATCTTTAACACCATCTTCTTTATGATTCCAGACGCATTGAGGTGGGTAAAAGTTCCCAAAACTCTTGCAGACATAACCTCATGCGCTGGCGGGCTCTGGCTAACCTGCTTTTCACAGTCCCAAGAGGCTTTTCGATTACACTCGCTGCCTCAAGATAATCCATGCCTTGTACATCGACCAGGATCACAACAGTTCGGAAATCAAGCGGCAACCGCTCCAAACAACGCTGGATCGCCTGACCCAATTCTGTTCGCAGGATACTATCTTCAGGTAATTCGCTCGAATCTGCTAACCATCGGGCTGACTCGATCTCCTCACCAGAATCATCCAGGGGTTCGAGCGAAGTCGTCGGTCGACGCTTTTGACGGCGAAGCTCATCATAACAAGCATTGGTTACAATCCGCAATAACCAGGCTCGAAAAGATCCGCCTCGAAATTTGCGCAGATTTTTATATGCTGATATGAAGGCTACCTGGGCTGCATCATCTGCCGCCTGCGGATCGCCTAAAACACGGTATGCCTGGCTGAAAACCATATCTTGATAAGCCAAAATAAGGCGATTGAATGCATTCAAATCACCTTTGCGAGCCGCCTGTATCAGTTCAACTTCATCCATCTGAACGTTTCGATCTGGTCAGCCAGATCCAATATAATCCACGCCAGGCCAATATAGTCAACGCACCGACTCCACCTAATATAATCACAAATAGCGGTAAGATCGGTGAATTAAGTAATAAACCTCGCAACCAGCCAGCCATCGGAGCAGCAAGTACCATCGCCCAAAACGGGCGCCATAGCTGGCGTACATCGATTAATTTCTCTAAATCGTAAACTCCTAAGTGGGGGGCGATAAGAAACCAGGCCACTAATAATGGAAAAAATGTGGTTAACATCCTGATACCGGCTGTTCCTGCCGTACCATGGCTGGCAAATCCAACGATTGTCACAAATGCAAGGGCAATGATGTCTCCTGCGATGACGAGATATAATCCTGAGTTGGATCGAATCGGCATATCGCGATAAATCCTAACCTAAAGATTAAAAAGCGGCAAGAGCAAAACATGGACAAGATACTATTGCTCATAACTACAAAGCCAGTTACAATGCGTCCGGTGAAATTTATGGATCAAAATTCTGAAATTCAGGAAGCTAAGCGGCGACCTTTTTGGCAGCAGTATCTTTTCATTATGGCTGTCGACACCATCATTGTTTTCTTAGGTGTATTATTGCTTGGCAACATCCAGCAGATATCTAACCTCTATTTTTGGAGCACATTAGCGCTATTAGTAATCGCTGCCATCCCGATTTTTATTGAAGTTGGAACAAGGGTGAAATCCATTGGAAGTGTAGCCAAAGATAGTGATGAGGCTGCTGAACAATTAAGAGAGAGACAATCCAAATTCGATCGCGGTGCACGTATCACTTATCTATTTGGATTAGCCAGTGTAACTACTTTCATTCTTGCGGTGTTAACGCTCGCTATTCGCTGAAAAATGGATAATTCCAAACGTAACCTGATAATTTTTGCTGTTATTTTCTTCATCGGCTGTTTATTCGTCGGCATGATCAGCTTAATCGGTGTAGGTGCATTGGGATATCTGATGACAACCGAGAGAGCGGTCATTACAGAGCCGACGAATGAATCCATAATTAATGTTCCTGAGATCACACCAACATCAGTGAATGATACACAAACAGACGAGATTACACCTACTGCCACCCCCCAGCCAACAACGACATTACTACCCCAGAACACTCCGGTGGCGACTCAACCAGAGATCCCACCAGATATCGCTGTACAAATGGATCAAATTGAGCAGGAGGTGATCGAACTACGTAAATTACAACCATCAGGTTCTGTTTCGCGGTCACTACTTTCACGGAGCCAGTTGCGCCAAAATATCGAGAACGATTTCTTCGAGGATTACTCATCTGAGGAAGCCCAAGATGATTCTATTGCCCTGATATCTTTAGGATTGTTGGAGTCGGGATTCGATATGTTCACATTTTATCAGGCACTTCTCAGTGAACAAATTGCTGGTCAGTACGACCACGAGAAGAAAGAGATGGATGTGATTCAAGGCTTAGATTTTGGAGGACCAGAACGCTGGACCTATGCACACGAGTACGCCCATGCCTTACAGGATCAGAATTTTGATATCGAGAACGGATTAAATTACACAAATGAAGCATGTGAAGAGGATTCCGAACGCTGCGCTGCAGTACAAGCATTGCTTGAAGGGGATGCATCAATGTTGGAGCTAGAGTGGTTTTATAATTATGCAACCCCGGAAGATGTCCAAGATATCCAGGACTTCTACAGTGAATATGAGAGTCCAATTTTCGATAGTGCCCCTAATTTTCTTAGAGAGGACTTTGTTTTCCCATACAGATATGGACTACTTTTCGTTGAATACCTGTTTGATCTGGGAGGCTGGGAGATGGTTGACTCAGCTTATTCAGATTTACCCGTCTCAACTGAACAGATCATTCATCCCGAGCGTTATCCTGATGACAAACCAATTCCCGTCAATCTCCCTGAACTGAGTCCTTTGCTGGGTGATGAGTGGCGAGAGGTAGATCGGGGCATATTGGGCGAGTGGTACACCTACCTCGTTTTGGCGCATGGATTAAATCCGGAAGCTCGCTTGAGTGAATTAGAGGCACAGGCAGCCAGTGATGGTTGGGGTGGAGACGCTTACATCGTGTATTACAATGAGATCAACCAGAATATTCTCCTGGTCGTACATACAATGTGGGAATCGACAGGCGAAGCAACACAATTCTATAACTCATTTCAAAGACATTCCACAGGCCGTTTCGGCGCTCCCACAACCGTTCGCTTAGATCACCTCGCCTGGACACATGAAGATGGATACACTGAACTTCACGCGCAGGATCAATTCACAACCTGGATCTTAGCACCCAATGAAGATCTAGCTCAAGCCATCTGGACCGCGATTCAAGCCCCATAGCCCACACCCTCGATTTTAGTGATTTGAAATGATGCTAGTCAATCCCCCAGCAAAAAATTCTCGCTTAGAAATAGGTTACGCTTCTCCCTTCAATTGATTGATTAAATCCTGATACTCATCTTTATTTGGGGGATCTAATGTAAGGACTTCTTCAATTATAAGCGCAGCCCCATCACGGTCACCGGCATTGTATAACACCTCACCAATAGCATCCAGTTCACTAATCGCATCCTGTTCGCGTCCGTGAGCTTTATACAAGTCAACTTTTTTACGTCTCAAATATATCCGCTCAGGGTACTCATTTATTAATTTATCCAAATAATCCAATGCTTCTTCTCTAGCACCGGAGATATCCAAAAAAGTTAAATAATCCTCTAATTCGATGACCGCTTCTTCTTCCTGTCCAAAGCGCAAATAGAGTTCGATCAATTTCTCAGTTGTCTGCGCATCATCAGGATTGATGGACCGGATTTGTTTGTAAACTTGAGTCGCCTGCTTCCAATCCAAACTTTGCAATTCAATATCGGCGATATAGTTAAGGATTTCTACGCTTAGACCGTGATTCATTGCTGAACTCTGTGCCAATTTAAACGCATCGTCATAAACCTCTCGTGCTTTGCCAAGATCAGCTAGGTTATAGTAAACATTTGCTAATTTCATATTTTCCTGGATGGCTTCATTCAACTGGCCCCTTTCCAACAACAACTCAATCAATTGCTTTCTGGCTTTCAAATCCATAGGAGCGGCTTTGATAATGCGTTCTAAAATTCTTATCGCGTGCAGTGATTCCCCCCTTGCCCGGTAAGTCTGGGCAATTGTTCCAAACTTCGCCATCGCTTCTGGTAAATGATCTTGCTTCAGTAGCAATTCACCCATATATGTGTGCAGGGGTAAATAGGAAGGCGCATATTGCAGTGCATAAAAAGCCTCTTCCATTGCCGACCGCATATACCCAGAGCGAGCATAATCATTGATCGTCATTACCGATTCAACAATAAGATTGCCCTGTGTATTGCTCAAAATTTCACCCATAGGCATCGCTGGAGCGCCTTCTATATCGATCTGGTAATCCAATCTCATCTGAGCCAGATTCTGTTTCCAGTCTGGTCGGGAGAGTAAGTCTTCGATCGAGTCAATCAGGTTGTTTTTAGCATCGGGATCAGATTGTTTCTCTGCCGCTTCAATGATAGGCGTGTACATATTAAATAAATCGTCTGCCTGTTCTTGAGGCACCACTTGTGAGTCGGCTATCCGCAAAGCTTCAAGATAACTCGTGGCAGCGTCATTCAATCGACCCATGAAGCGCAGATTTCTGCCCAAAAGTAACCGCGCTGCCAGTCCAAATGCAATATCATCGGCAGCCCTATTCAGATTGTTAACAGCACTTTCCAATTGATCGGCTTTCGAGCGGATCGCACCAATTTCAAAATATGCAGCAGGATGTAACAATCCTGCCTCAACTGCTCGCTCTAACTCATCCGCCGCAGCTTGTTCTGATCCTTGTCCAAAATAGGAAAGGGATTGTTTGAGATGAGAAAACACTTCCCGACCATAACTCTGCCGGAGGATGTCTTCGCTAAATTGAGATGGACTGATTCCTGAGCTTAGATCAGATTCATCTTGTTCGAATACTAAATTCGCCAGTGCAGATCGAGCATTTTGATGGGCCTTTTCAACCGGATCCAGCTCGGATGGCTCATCATTATCTAAATCCTTTAGTGGTTTCAGAAGAGGCGCAGAGGTTTTTTCTATTTGAGCTTGATCTATTCTTGGTGTTACAGGTTTGGGGAGAGGCTGTCCATCCTCAATGAATGATATTGCCTGCGCTGCCTCTGGGCTATTTGGCAAAATTGTGAGCGCGTGTGCAGCTGCCTTTTTAGCATTCCCATCATCCATATTGTGCTGAAACAAACTGGCCACGATTAAATATTCAGTTGCTGATTGATGTTTGCGACCTGAGCGTTCATAGATAAGTGCCAACCTCGAATGGGCAGGCAAATTCTCAGGATCAACCCTCGTCACTCTGGCTAAACATTCCACAGACTTCGCGATGTTCCCCTCACCCAGATAAAGCTCACTTGCCTTCAGGGATGGTTGAATTACTTTTTGATTCTGCCCAAGCAGCTCATATAACTGAGCCATTTTCTCATAGGATAGGGGATCTTTCGGGGAAATATTGGATGCCTTAGAATAATAAAGCAACGATCGATCGTAATCTCCTAGTTCAAAGTATGCTAGACCAAGATTAAGCAGGGTACTTGGTTCATCTGGCGCGATTTCATAGGCTTCGTGATAGAAATCAGCAGCCTTCTGCCAATCCTGATCCCAGGCGGCAGTATGGCCTGCGTTCATTTTTTGTTGAAACCGAACTTGATTCCCAGTCATGACAACTCCATCTAATTATAAATCCCGAATCATAAAGTGGACATTTCATTCCAGTTAGGACCACTACGGGCATCGGTTTGCAATGGAACTTCTAGTGGAAAGGCATTTTGCATAATTTGGCTTACTAAAGCAGCAGTTTGATTTAGCTCTTCAAGGGGACATTCCAGAACCAGTTCATCATGTACCTGCAATAAAATCCTGGATCTCAATTCCTTTTCTCTTAAAGCACTCGAGACATTAAGCATTGCTATTTTCATAATATCCGCAGCGGTACCTTGAACAGGAGCATTAATCGCCTCTCGCTCCTCCCGACTGCGAATATTATAGTTAGATTGAGTTTTCAAACCAGGGAAGTACCGACGGCGTCCTAATAATGTCTCGACATACCCTTGATCTGCAGCTCGGGTCTTCATCCCATCTAAATATTTCTTAACGCCTGGAAATTGGTCAAAATAAGCACTTACAAAATCTTCTGCTTCTGCCAGGGTCATATCCGTATATCGCGATAAACCAAATGGGCTCATGCCGTAGATCAATCCAAAATTCACACCCTTTGCCCGGTTACGTTGCTCTTTGGAGACTTCCTCAATTGGCAAATTATAGATCGCGGCTGCTGTCGCATCATGGATATCTTGCTCCGCCCGAAATGCGGATAACATTGCTTCATCACCTGACATGTGAGCAACTACTCGGAGCTCAACTTGCGAGTAGTCCACCGATAGCAGCACATTTCCTGGTTCGGCAACAAATGCTTGTCGGACCCGTCTGCCAAGCTCCGTGCGAATTGGAATGTTTTGTAAATTAGGATCGGAGGATGCAATTCTCCCTGTCACTGATCCGGCTTGATTATAAGAGGTATGGACACGTCCAGTAATCGGATTCACCTGAAGAGGCAGCGCATCAACATAAGTGTTCTTCAATTTTGAAAGCTCTCGATACTCAAGCACCAAATCCACAACTGGATGGTCACCTCTCATGGCTTCCAAAGTCCCTGCCGCGGTAGAATAAAATCCGCTTGAAGTGCGTTGAGTGCGATCTGGTGGAACAAGGCTTAACCGATCAAACAGTGCCTCCGATAATTGTTGGGGAGAGTTCAGGTTAAACTCAACACCCACAGCCTCAAAGATCTTCGATTCAATAGTTCCCAGGCTCAGGCTCAATTCTGCAGACATCTCTTTTAAATAATCCAGATCTAACGAAATCCCAGCCATCTCCATCTCAGCCAGAACAGAAACAAGAGGCATTTCTATCTCTTGGAATAAACTGGTAGCCTGACGCGCATCCATTTCCTCCTGAAGCTGGGGAGCCAGCAGCAAGGGCACCACGGCATCATCGCCTGCATAATCCGCTGCTTCTCTAATAGGTACTTCTGCCATACTCCTTTGACTCTTGCCTTTACCAATCAGCTCCTCGATTTCCGTCATTTTTATGTCCAGGCGCACCCAGGCCAGATTCTTCAAACCCAGATTGCGTGATATTGGGTTGATCAACCACTCAGCAATCATGGTATCGAAAGTCAATGGCTGCACTCTCACACCATTGCGTGCCATAACAACATAATCATATTTAATGTTATGACCAATTTTGGGTATTGCTGGATCTTCGAGTGGTTGGCGTAATGCCTCTAATGAAACCTCCTTCGGTAGTTGGTTATTCCCATCTGCTTGATGTCCAATTGGGATGTAATACCCGCGATCTTGTTCTATCGCTAACGAAATACCGACCAAATCTGCTTGCATTTGATCTGTGGAGGTGGTTTCTGTATCAAACGATATTCGCTCTGCATCATTAAGCCTGGATACTAGATCATTCAATGACTCAACTGAGTCGATCACGGTAACATTTATATGTTCTGATCCAGTTTTATCCTCTTTTACCTCAGCAGGTTCTGCCAAGAAAGTCAGTTGGCCTCCGGCAGCCAGAGTCCCGGATTGATAGGAAACTGTCAATTTCTCAAGGCGGTTGAACAATGATCTAAATTCAAGCTCCCTGAAAAGGTCTTCTACCTCCTTGGGATTGAAACGCTCAGCGCGTGCTTGTTCAAGGTCAAATGGAATATCTAAATCTGTGACAATTCTGGCAAGCTGTTGACTCAGAAATGCATCTTCTCGTCCCTTTTCCAGCTTTTTGCGAATTGATGTGGGAATATCATCCAGGTGAGCATAAACCTTTTCGAGCGATCCATACTCAGATAATAACTTAGAAGCGGTTTTCTCCCCGACACCTCTTACCCCTGGGATATTGTCTGATTTATCACCTACCATGGCTTTGAAATCAACTACCTGGTCAGGCTGCACGCCAATCGTTTCAAGGACATCCTTCGCCATATAATCCTTGGCATCAGAAAGTGATCTTCCGGGAAGGCTTACTATCACCCGATCATCAACCAGCTGTAATAAATCTTTATCCCCGGTGATGATTTTTACCCCCAGACCCGCATCGACTGCGATTTCAGCTACGCTGCCCAAGACATCATCAGCTTCATAGCCCTCAACTTCCAGCCTGGGTATATTGAAAGCGTCCACCAATTGCTTGACCCGCCTCATTTGGGTTACCAGGTCTTCTGGCATCTTTTCCCGGGTCCCCTTGTAATCACTGAACATCTCATCGCGAAACGTCTTCCCGGTATCAAAAGCAACCATCAAATAATCTGGTTGCTCTTGTTCAAGGATACGTAATAGAACGCTGGCAAATCCATAAACACCAGCTGTCGGCTCACCCTGACGAGTAATCCAATGCTGTCCCCCACTGCCACCCCGGGTCAAAGCGAAATAAGTCCTGTAAGCCAGGGCATGACCATCTAGCAGGAAAATTGTTGGAGGCATGAAAGGAAATCCTAAGAATTATTCACACAGGGATTAGAATTCTCCCTCATCAATAAATCTTACCCTGTGATAATAATTTATAAAATTATATTGCTATTGCACCAATACTGTGCTTTAATAATCTTTGCTCACTAAAAATTGATCAGTAGTGTAACATGGGCCAGATAGTGTTGCAAGTCTGTTGACAATCACCGTTGAACATGATATTTTTGGTATAAGATGGTCCAGGCCAAGCGAGTAACCATTGTTCTTCATATTCTGATCATCCTGCTCAGCCTGACCGCTCTCGGGGGCAGATCTGTAAGCGCGCAAGAAATTGAGGACCCTGTACGTCAATCGACTATTGTCATCGAAACTACCCACTATGAATGGTGGCTGAGTCGCTGGACGGATAACATATTGGTCTGTCAGATCATTGTTGATCATGAAGGTCCCCCAACTGCGGAAGAGGTAGTAAAGGATTGTGGAGCAGATGTCTATGAACAATGGCTGAAGACTCCTCCATGCGAAGAAGCAGCAAAAGGTGAACCGACAACTTTTTGTCCGGGTTTATATGCTTATTTTGCAGGTTATGAAAGCGGTACAAGCACGACTATCATTGACCTGCCACCTCCATCTGTATGGCTCACCCTCTCTGGATGTACACCCATCCCTCCCGAAAACTTTTGCACCCAACAACCAATCCTGGTCTTAGAAGGCGAAGAACCACTCCCAGACCAGGAGATTATTGCTATACATGCGGTTGTTGAAGGAGTGAAGGTAAGTTGTAAAAGAGACAGTTGTGAGATTCCATTGAGATCGACTCCGTTATCCGGTACCGAAATCGAATTCTGGGCAGATTCGAGCTTTGGCGATTCGAGTGAGCATTTCACTGCGCTAGTACGAGTGGTTGAAACCGGAGTGCCAAGCGTTCCAACCTCGAGCGGATGGTACGTCGATGTGTTAAGCACTCAATGGCTCGGTGAACCTGTTGATAGCTGTGCTTTAATTTGGGGGGCATTTCCTCCCCCGGGACCCTCGCCTTCCTGGCTTTCTACTCCTTCTCAAAGAGTATTGCTTGCATCCGTCGAACCATTCCAATATCTGGCCGGGAGGTTAATCTTCCAAGGATTAGTTGATGCATCAGAGTGTAACAATAATGGTCTGCTGGTGAACGGATACGCAGATGCTTGTGGTTTGAGTAAGGCGCGACCTTTAGTCGATCTTTGGCAGAACCAATTCGATGCCAGAATCCTGGATGTAGCCCAAGAAACTCGCCTTCCAGCGCAACTGATGAAGAACATCTTCGCTCAGGAAAGCCAATTTTGGCCAGGAGTTTTCAGAGTACCTCAAGAATACGGTTTAGGTCAGATCACCGACCTGGGCGCCGATACGATTCTGCTCTGGAATAAACCCTTTTATGAAGATTTTTGTTCTCTCATCTTGTCCGATGAATCCTGTTCCAAAGGTTATTTAAAGCTCGATGAGGAAGAGCAAGCGCTGCTAAGAGGCGCATTAGCCAGTGAAGCGAACGCAGATTGCCCAGATTGCCCCTCTGGAGTCGATCTAGTTCACACCGATCAAACAGTGATGTTGTTCGCTCAAGGAATATTAGCCAATTGTGATCAGGTTGGTCAAACGATATATAACGCCACGGAACAATCCCCCGGTTCTGTGAGTAGTTATGAGGATTTGTGGCAATTTACAGTGGCAAATTACAATGGGGGTTCGGGTTGTTTGGCTTTCGCAATATTCAGGGCATGGTCGTTAAGAGAACCGCTGGATTGGGAACATGTTTACCCCCATTTAACCCAACCTTGTCAGGGGGTAATTGGGTATGTTGATTTAATTACCCAATAAATTCACCTTTTCAATAAATCAACCAATTCAATAAACTCTTCCCATTCTTCTTTGAAGAAATGAATCGTTACATTATTGAGTTCCAGGTGATATGTTGATTCTCCATCTGGTTCGTCAGCTCGCCAGATAGTGTAGTTATCTGTTTCGACGATCGTCTCAACCATTAGTTCAGGTTTTTCATTCATCTTTATTAGGCCTTAATAATCATGGCGCTGGCAAAACAAACCAGGGATTGACAAAACCACCCAGATAGCGAACCTCAAAATGAAGGTGCGGACCGGTAGATCTGCCGGTATTTCCAGCACTCGCAATGTATTGTCCCTGGAGGACACTCTGACCACATCTTACGCCCACGGAGCTGAGGTGCGCATATAACGTCTGGTACCCATTGCCGTGATCAATCATTACCATATTCCCATAACCGCCAAACGCTGTTCCGGAGAATACAACTACGCCACTATCGGCAGCGTAGATTCGGGCTCCGGTACCAGCTGCTATGTCAATAGCCAGATGCCCTGACCAATAATCATTACCAGATAAAGTATGGTTATCGGCAGGCCAGATAAAACCACCGGAACCATACGCACCTTCATAACCTCCAGGACAGGTGCCAGCACCGTATAAATCACTCGAAACTCCCGCTCGTCCACGCGGGATAGTTGGCACAAGCCACTGCTTGAATTCCCTATGACCGTCAGGGATCATCACCAATGAGCCTGGCTCGACATTAGGGTTTGTCAGATCGAATCGATTACCTGACCATCCCATGATATCTTCGACCTTTGCATCAAATCGATCTGCAACACCTTGCAGTGTATCTCCCTCTTGCCATTCGTATAACACACCATCTACCGGAGGGATATTCAAACTCATCCCCGGGGTTAGTTGGTCAGGATTGTCATTCAGTAGATCATAATTTGCCCAAAGAACTGATTCCGGAGTTAATCCGAAACCCCCGGCAATAGCAAAAACAGAATCCCCTGTCTCGACTGTATAATCCTGTGGATCTTGGCGGGGTCTGGTGGGAATTATTGTATGAAGATTGGTTTGCCTGTAAATAGCTGGCTGTTCTGAAAGCTGGGAGAGTTCTGGCAGGTTTACTTGAGCCTGTTGATCACTTATAGGCTCCGAAACAATTGGCGAAACAACTTGCTCCGAGTTGCCTGCCTTGACTGAACCTACCTGCCATCCCAAATAGGCAGCTACAACAACCAAAGCAATAGCAATTACCCAAGCCCCCCAATATACCCATCGGCTTATCGTCGTCTGGGAAGTGTCTTCTGATTCACTCACATGTCCCCCTCGGTCAGAGTCTCCAAGAACTCTAAATTATTGGCAGTTTTTGACAATCGCCGTATGATCGCCTCAGTTGCCGAGTTTGAATCTAAGCCAGCTCCATGTGGTGGGGAGGTGATCATCTGATCAAACATACGACGCATTAACCACACTCGGGGCGTGATATCTGGACCGAGTAACAATTCTTCTCGCCGGGTGGATGATCTTTCAATATCAATCGCTGGGAATACTCTGCGTTCCTGAAGCTTACGCGAGAGGTGCAATTCCATGTTACCAGTACCTTTAAATTCTTCGTAAACTACATCATCCATTCGGGAACCAGTATCGATTAGACAGGTAGCTAATATTGTAAGAGAGCCGCCGTCTTCAATATTTCTGGCTGCACCAAAAAAGCGTTTAGGTGGATATAAGGCTGAGGGATCGATACCACCAGATAATGTGCGTCCAGAAGGAGTAACAACAAGATTGTAAGCTCGAGCCAGACGAGTAATTGAATCCATCAAAATCACGACATCTCGACCTACCTCAACCAGGCGCTTTGCACGTTCAAGAACCATTTCTGCAACCCGAACATGGGATGTGACAGGTTCATCAAAAGTTGACGAGATCACTTCAGCATCCACAGAGCGATCCATATCCGTGACTTCTTCTGGACGCTCACCGATCAAAGCCACCATTAGATTCACTTCTGGATTCTTCGTCGATATCGCGTTCGCGATCTGCTTCAGGATCGTGGTCTTGCCTGCTTTTGGCGGGGATACGATCAATCCTCTCTGGCCGCGACCAACTGGTGTTACCAGGTTGATCAACCTACACGCAATTGTCATCCGGTCAGTTTCAAGATCGAATCTCACATCCGGAAATATGGGTATGAGGCTCTCAAATACTGGTCTCCGCTTTGCCTCATCCGGATCAATACCATTGACAGATTCAACTTTCAGTAATCCATAATGTCTTTCAGATTCGCGTGGTGGGCGAACGTGACCAATGACCAGGTCACCATTTCTTAATCCATAGCGTCGAATTTGAGATTGGGAAACGTAGATATCATAGGGTCCCGGTTGGTAATGCCCGGATCGCAAGAATCCAATCCCTTCACTCATGATCTCGAGGATACCGCCTCGCAGTTCTAACCCTTCTCGCTCAGCTTCAGCCTGCTGGATCTTTAAAATCAGATCCTCTCTTTTCAAGCGATTGAAGTTCTTAACTTTTAGTTCTTTCGCCATCTGACGTAATGAGTTCAGGGGTGTTTGTTCTAATTCTATAACTTTCATAATCTGTCTACCTTGATGATAATAGATCTTTATTTTGGTTGAGGATAATGCGCCACCATTGAACAAAGTTCAGCGATCGCCATCAGTATCACAAAGTTAATTATTCCGGGATCAAATCAATCGATAAACGCGGTGGGGGGCAAAGAAAGACAACCTGATAAATTCACTCACGATTTGGGGAAGGTGCTAAGTGATTATAGCATGCAAATTATTAGACTGCAAGCCTAATTCAAGCCTCGTTATGGTGAATTTTTGTAGATTTTGACCAGGTTTTGACCATGCTCCCTGATGGTTACTTAAGTCTGATTGACAGTCGATTTTTCCTGGGCTATAATCACAATAACCCGGGGGCTGAAATCAATTTACAAATCAGGCCCACCGTTTGCCAAAGAAGAATCAGTTCATATTTGCGGGAGGTGATAAAAATAAGTCTGTAGTTTTCCCTATTTTGTGTGATGAACCAAATACTGACAATTGTAGTTGCAAGGAGGATACCAAGTGAACAAGAAATTAATCGCGCTAACTTTATTTGTACTACTGATCGTCTTTTCAGTTGCGACGGTGATTGCATTCGCGAAGACTGATTTGGCCCGATTTGAGATAAAAAACAAGAGTGATAAGCCTGCCTCAATAAGCCTTATCAATGGAAATACATTCTACTACCTGACTGTTCCAGCTGGTGAAACGAAAGTTTTCACAGTAGAGCGATTAATCTACGATCAAACCACATGGTCTTGTGATAAATCAGCTTCTGGAACGATCGATATAAAAACCTTCATGCATCTGACTTTCACAAAGTGTGCAGGCGAGGCACCCAACAAGGGAGAACGCGGCCTGGAAAAAGTACATATTGATGACGCTCCTTATGGAATAAATAATCGCTTTGAATATGAAAATGACTAGGGTCATCAAATAGATTACCAATGTTATGACCGCTCAAATCATGTGATCTGGGCGGTTTTTCCTTTACTTTAGCAATTATTTCTTGCATTTATGTAACCTGAAACCTAAAAATGCAAGCGGAACAAAGGCTATCACCAATCCACTCGAACAAACAATAGGTGTACCATCAGCTGTTTCAGGCGCATCCGGTATCGACTTTGTAATTTTGAGTTCGGTCACAACTGGTGTGCTTTCCTCATTTTGTTCATCTTTTGGGATCAGAGTGACATTACCAGGCTCAGAACGGTCCCCAACCGTTACTTCATAAAATATTCCCCCGGATACAGCAATAACTCTTTCTCCCAGGGCGAATGCTTGCGCAAGCTCAGGCACATTCCTCGTCAACTTGAAATAATCATCCGACAAGAATTCAATTTTCTCAGTGCTCATATGTTCTGGCTCGAATAATGTATCTACCCAAACACCATCATGATACACGAAGGTATGCGAACCAATTATGCGAACTTTACCAATCGCTTCTTCGGGTTCAGAGACGACAGAATCAGCACTCTCTAATGAGGACTGCCCTTCTGCCCTCTCAACAGCTTCCTTGCCAAAAGACGGCAAAATCGCTTGTGCTTTGAATTCACTAAATTCTTCAGTTATGATCCGTTCTCGTTCAGCCGGACCTAGGGGTAAAGGCTCCGTAACGAGGTATGAAGTATATGGTGTAATAATCCCGTAGCGAATGCTCAAACGGACGATCTGGTCAATTGTCTCTTGGTCAGGACCGTTCAATCGAACTTGATTGAGTAAATAACCGATCTTTCGCGTCGCCCACAATCGAGGTAAGGCTGTGATCGAGCCTGAAAGATCAAAACTTTCTTCTCTAAATACCTGATCTTTGTACTCAAAAGTCTCTTTTTTTCCGTCAACAACACCACTCAAAAGGATATCTGTGGTCACTCCGTCACGGTAGCGTCCAACGATTACAACTTGGGTGCCGACAAACAAATCTGGCAATGGATCCGGAAAGATATCATATGTAAACGCCTCTCCGAAATCCAGCTTCAAGTCCGTTAGAACCGGCGCGCGAATCTTGTTGTAGAAACCGGAAAGAATTTCATCGAGTTGTTCACCTGGAACCACATAGGTAGTGCTACCATGATGATTTTTGACGAGAGTATCCAATAGGAACGTATCGACATCAAACCCGACCCCGAAGGCGAATATGCTTAAATTCTTTGGTGCTGCATCAGCGATATTCTCAATGATCTGCTGGCTATCCACGATCCCAACGGTGGGTAAACCATCGGTGAGAAATATTAGATATGTCGGTCTGTCTTTCTCAGCCAGGGATACTGCCTCCAAGAGTGCCCGGTTAATGTCCGTGCTGCCTTCTGCATGCATTCGATTTAACCATCGAATAGCTTCTCCTCCCTTGGAAGCGGGAAGTAAATCTTGACTGAATACATCTACTCCTGTGCTGAAGGTGATCAAATTAAACCGGTCTTCTGGATTTAAGTTATTCAATATGTACCTGATCGCTTCCTGTGACTGCCTGAATTTCTCCCCATCCATGCTTCCTGAACGATCCAAAACCAGCAATATATCTTTAGGAACAGTGCGTACAGAATCCCTGATACCAGGTGCTAGTAACATTAAGAAAAATCCATCGGGATCGTCAATTTCATCTGGATCACGAAATGTTAATAAGTGTAAAGCCTCCGATTCACCAAGCGAATAATACAAGGAGAAATCTTTTTCCGGCAGCACATCCTGATCTTCATATCCAATTAAAACATCATGGTTGTTTTCTCTGTGAATTGAGACAGAGTGAGTTGGGGAATAAACAGCACGTATTGGCTGGCTTTCGATCAGCTGAACAGTGATACTGACATCTTCCAGAGGTTCTGCTGAGAATTTCTCCGTGTTTAATGGATATATATAGCGAACCAGATCATTTTCTGCTGTCAGTGCCTGAGTATATTCGAGCTCGATTCGGCGTTCAGCCATAGGCGGGATTGGGAACACTTTCGCTCTTAAAGCGCCACGGTCAGCGTACTCTAAGAGGGCTGGATCCCGCAAGTTTGCGACGATCTCTTCATACACTCTGCGAGCCTGTTCAGCATCGAGAACCTCACCCTGCACAGGTTCCCCATCTATCCAAAGTACGAAATCGCCCACAGCTGCATCGATCGGGATCGGGAACACATATTCTCCTTCAACCGCCCAATCATTGGGATTATAGAAAACCTGGTCGACATGGGTAGTAGCGATCTGGTCTTCTATGGTTACGGTCACATGGTGGTAACGGATAACCAACTGCGACATGGGCGATCGAATTGGACATGGATCGCAAATTGGAGGATCAGGGATTATGATCCCGTCCGCACTGGCGGGTGTAAATATCAGTACTGAAGCGCACGTGATGATAAATATCGCAATTACAAATCTCATCTTCATCAAACCAGCCTTTCAACTCACATTATTCACTAATGAGATATTTAACTTGATAGAAAGACGCTACCCAGGATTGAAAAGTTCCAATGGTATAATTCCGGCGAGAAATCAGACGAAAATACTCTCCATCAACAAATTGAACTCGAAAAATAATGTTAGATAAAATTGCTGGCATAGAAGGACGATACGAAGAATTGAATGCTCTCCTGATGGAAGTCGGAGATGATTATCAGCGTGCAACTGAACTCAGTATCGAGCGCGCTGAACTCGAATCGCTTGTGATGAAAGCCCGTCAGTACCGCCAGGCGCTCAGTCAAATTGAAGAGGCACGCACCCTGGATTCAGGTGATGATGATGAATTGCGCCAGCTTGCAGTTGCCGAGATTGAAGAACTTGAACCTCTGGTTGAACAACTTGAAATCGAGTTGAAAAGTATGCTTCTGCCGCAAGATGCTCGGGATAAGCGGAATGTGATCATGGAAATTCGCGCCGGGACTGGGGGAGACGAAGCTGCGCTGTTCGCCGCAGATCTCTTTAGAATGTACAACAGGTATGCTGAACTACACGGATGGGAGATCGAAGTTCTTTCCGCCAACGAAATTGGTATCGGCGGCTTTAAGGAGATCAGCTTCCTTGTCAAAGGTCGCGGTGCATATTCCCGCCTCAAATACGAATCTGGGGTTCATCGCGTGCAGCGGATCCCGATCACCGAGTCCCAGGGACGCATACATACCTCTGCTTCCACGGTTGCTGTACTGGCAGAAGTCGATGAAGTTGATATTAAAATACCCGAGAGCGATCTGCGCATCGATGTCTATAAGTCCGCCGGGGCTGGTGGTCAAAGTGTGCAGAAGAACGCTACCGCGGTCCGAATCACTCACCAACCTACAGGGATAGTCGTACAATGCCAGGACGAACGCTCTCAGCTCCAAAACAAAACCAGGGCAATGAGTATATTGCGGGCGCGTCTTTATGAGATAGAAGAGGAAAAACGAAGAGCTGAGATCGCTCAAGACCGGCGTTCTCAAGTAGGTACGGGTGAACGCTCAGAGAAAATCCGCACATACAATTATCCACAATCACGGGTCACCGATCACCGAATTAATCTCTCATCATACAATTTACCAGCCGTGATGAATGGAGAAATTGATATGTTCATCGATGAGATGGCTACTCGTGATGAAGCTGAACGCTTAGCAGCTGAGGGTATCGAGGCTTGACCACAATTTCCCAAGTTCTCCAGGAAAGCATCAGAACCCTTACTCCTGTAAGCGAAACCCCATTGCTCGATGCACAAAATCTACTGGCTAATATTATCGGGAAATCACGTTCATGGGTCTTGGCTCACCCGGAAGCCTATCTTTCGTCTCAAGAGGTAGATTTTTACCAAAGGGACACTGCCGCCATTGCCAAAGGAATGCCTCTTCCGTACCTGTTAGAACGTTGGGAATTTTTCAGTTTGGAGTTCCACGTCACCCCTGATACCTTGATCCCCCGCCCTGAAACTGAATTGATGGTCGAGACGGCAATACAATGGGCTAATTCTTCTCCTGGCCACACCTGGGCTGCTGACATAGGCACAGGTTCGGGTTGTATCTCAGTTGCATTGGCAAAACATACCAATAATCTAACTGTAATTGCAACGGATGTATCTTACCCGGCGTTAATTGTGGCCCTTTCCAACGCGCGACACCACAAAGTAGATGATCGCATTCATTTTCTGCAAGCCGATCTGATCCCTCAAATCACAATACCGATAAACTTGATCTGCGCAAATTTACCTTACATCCCCACCGATAAGCTTAAAAAACTGGGAATTTTTGGCAAGGAACCTCAGTTAGCCTTGGAAGGGGGAGAAGATGGTCTTGCTTTGATTGGTAGGATGCTTTACCAGGCTCCATATCTGATCGCACCAGGCGGACTGATCTTGCTTGAAATTGAAGCCTCTCAAGGATCACAGGCCGTTGATCTTGCACTTAGATCATTTCCAATGGCAAAGGTTGATATCCGACGTGATCTGGCCGGAAATGATCGAATGCTCGTTATCCAGGTTCCCAAAAACTTTCCACCTAAAAATCGCTAAAATTTTCGGTTTTTACCTTTGTCTCCAACACTAGGGATGAAATTCGATAAAAAACGTAAAAATCATACTTAAATTTGAGGTAAAACAAATGTCCCGTATCGTTTTCTTGTATCTAAGTTTAATAATTTTCTTGGTATCCTGCACAAGCCAATCAGCGACACCACAGATTGAACCAACCTCCACTTTACCAGAAACAGATGAAGTGGTGAATCCAACATCTCCTCCCCCGCAAAACGATCTACCTACCCCTGATGTATCCGAATCCGAAAGTGAATTGGAAACCTTCCTTATTGTCCCAGGTGAATCAGAGGTTGCTTACGAAGTTGGGGAGGTATTTCTTAACCAGGATAACCGGTTTGCTATTGCCATAGGGATCACAAATCAGGTATCCGGTGAAGTATTGGTTGATCGAGACAATCCTCAAAACAGCACCATTGGACCAGTTGAAGTAGACATAAGCCAATTCACTTCCGACAGTGCGAGAAGGGATAATGCTATTCGGGAGCGATTCCTTGAATCGAACAGATTTCCTATCGCCACTTTTATTCCAAACCAGGTCGAGGGAGTCCCCCAAGATTACCAGGAGGGTCAGCAGATCGAAATTCAGGTCAGCGGAGATTTGACCGTCCGGGATGTCACTAAACCAGTGACATTCGATGTAACTTTGGAGGGAAGTGGTGATACCATTACTGGCGAAGCGACGACCATGATATTGATGAGCGATTTCGGCTTTGGACCAATCAGTATTGGTGGTATCCTTAACACTGAGGACGAGGTTGTGGTCCATTTTCGATTTGTCGCCCGGTCGCAATAGGCTCTGCCGGCCAAAAAGCGATCAAAGATGGAGTAATCCTTGGCAAATTGCGGGGTCAGATGATTTCACCCTTTCAAGACAAACAGATCCTGCTGGGTGTGACCGGCTCGATCGCAGCTTATAAATCTGCTGATCTGGCTTCCAAGCTGGCTCAAGCCGGAGCGCTGGTTGAGGTCATCCTGACCCAGTCAGGCACGCAGTTCGTCTCCCCGCTTACTTTCCAATCCGTTACCGGTCGGACTGCTTATACAGATGCCGATCTCTGGGGTTCGGAAGGACATGTACTGCATATCGGACTTGCCAGAAAAGCAGACATGCTGGTGATCGCTCCTGCAACCGCTAATACGATCGCTAAACTGGCTCACGGCATCGCGGATAACCTGTTAACCGTAACCGCCTTGGCAGCAAACTGTCCTTTAATGCTCGCACCAGCGATGGACGGCGGGATGTATACCCATGTCACCACTCAATCAAATTTGGATCTTCTCCGCCAACGCGAAGCGATTATCATCGGACCGGTAGAGGGTCATCTTGCGTCCGGTCTTTCCGGTCTCGGAAGAATGGTTGAACCAACCGAGCTGTTAGATCATATTCGCTATTCTTTATCCCGAGGCGGACCGCTGAAAGGCTGTAAGATCATCGTAACCGCTGGGGGTACGCATGAACCGATTGATCCTGTACGAGGGATAACGAATCGTTCAACTGGTAAACAGGGATTTGCCCTGGCCCAGGCTGCCCTGGATAAAGGCGCAGAAGTGCTTTTGATCTCAGGACCGTCTCACCTGTCCACACCTGCAGGTGCGGAACGCATTGACGTTGTCACCGCTATGGAGATGAAAGCAGCTGTTTTGGAGGCGCTGCCTGACTCCACAGCTCTGATCATGGCAGCTGCAGTAGCAGATTTCCGACCAGTTTCCCCGCCCGAACACAAGATCAAAAAGGATCAAGGTTTGCCCCAAATCTCCCTTGAACCCACAAAAGATATCCTTGAAGCAGTCGCAGAACTAAAATCAGCGTACGGATATCCACAGGTTACAGTAGGGTTTGCAGCCGAGAGTCAAGATTTGCTTAAAAATGCGCGCAGCAAGCTCGCTGCAAAGGGATTAGACCTCATCATCGCCAACGATATATCCTCACTAGATGCAGGGTTTGCAGTGGAAACCAACCGGGTAACGATCTTAGATGCTGAAGGCGGAGAAGAGGCACTGCCCCTGTTAACCAAAGATGAGGTTGCTCAGTTGATCCTCGAGAAGGTATTGGGACTGTTAGATTTATCCGGGAACGAGTCTTCCTGATCAAAGGTCAGAATCAAGACAACTTCTTTTTGTTTATTAGAATAAATTTCATTGCTGATATCATTTCCCCTCCAGGCAAAACACGTTCACCTGGCTTGGTCCATGCACGCCGATGGTCAGAGTCATCTCGATATCCGCAGTCCGTGAAGGACCGCTGATCAGGCTGATTACCGATGCGTCCAGTATCTCTCGATTTTTCATCACCTGCGCCAAATCTGAATATATATCGCCCGCCCTGAGGATGACGAAGTGCACTTCGGGAAGTAAGGAGACAAATTGCGGTTTCCCGGGTCCGCTGGGCAAGATCAGGGTACCCGAAGCCGCGATCCCACCTGAGGCACCACTCAATCCAGCTTTCACATCGGCATCTAGCTCTTGGGTGATATTAACCCCTTTTACCCGCAAAGATTCTGCTAGACCTTCCGGTAATTGATCATCATCCCAGGCTAGTAACGAATTGATCCCCTGGCTTTGTAAAGCCTCGTACACCAGCTGTGGGAGTTCAGTCTCACTGCAGGCTGTAAAAGTTCCTTCAAGTGCGACCAACTCTTTGGTGAATTTTTGAATCAAGGAATCCAGATCCGGCTGTGGAATTGTTTCTCCCTCAATTGATCTAGCAGGTTTACCCTCTCCCTCATATTTTGCTTGTTCAATTGCGGTGGGTGTACCCAATCTTGCTTTCCAGATATCGTGGAATGTTTCTTGAGCGGGACGCGGTAAATCCTTGCTGTATCCCCAACCGGTGAAGGCTGGCAGCTTCAACCATCCAGATCGGAGAGCGATGATGCGGCTGAAAAAACCACCAACTTTTTGAACTGCCTTATATCGCCTGGGATCCTTGGCAATCCAGGTGTAGAACCTCATACCCCAGTAGACCTGAACCGGGATTTTTTTACTGGCGACCTCTGGGATCATGTTTATTCCACCTGCTCTTACGCGCAGCAGCAACTTTGGCAGGTCAATATCAACCGGACATGCTTCCTTGCAGGCGCCGCACAAACTGGATGCTCGCGCCAATTGCCCGAATTCAGATTGCCCAAATAATCCCGGGGAGACAATCGATCCTATTGGACCTGGGTAGGTGCTGCTTTTGCCATTATCGTTTACATACGCATGTCCGCCTATCTCAGCGAAAACTGGACAGGCGTTCAAACAGGCGCCACAGCGAATACATAGTAAAGCCTCTGCTAAGGGGGACTCGCGCATAGCTGAGCGACCATTGTCCAGCAGGATTAGATGCCGTTCATGTGGGCCGTCAACCTCTCCAGGTTGGCGGGGCTTGTTCATCAGCTGCGTATAAACAGTAATTTTCTGTCCGGTGGCAGAACGCGGTAACAGCTCCAACATGAGCCCCAGATCATCCATCGTTGGTACCAGGCGTTCAATGCCCATCAGCGCAATGTGAACCTTGGGTAGAGTCGTCACCATGCGACCATTGCCTTCATTTGTGACAATGCACAGGGTGCCAGTCTCTGCCACCCCAAAATTAACCCCGGATAACCCAATTTCTGCCTTCAGGAACGTCTGCCGCAGTTCATTCCGGGCAGCCGCTGTCATCGTTGCAATATCTTCTGTGTAAGGGATTCCCAATTTCTCTTGAAACGTGACCGCGCAATCCTCTTTACGCAAATGCACGGCAGGTGTGATGATGTGTGCGGGTGGTTCCCCTCTTAATTGGATGATATATTCGCCAAGATCGGTCTCTACCGCTTCAATTCCATTTTCTTCCAGGATGTGGTTAAGACCGATCTCCTCGCTGACCATCGTTTTTGACTTTGCAATAAGATTGCAATCCCTTTCCCTGGCCAGGTCAAGTACGATTTGGACAGCCTGAGACGCATCCGCAGCATGGTGAACGATCACACCATTTTCTTCAACCTGGTTGATGAATTGTTCCAGGTAAACATCTAGATTATTAATCGTATGCAGTCGTACCTCATGAGCACGCTTCCGCATAACATTCCAATCTTCAGGCAGGGATTGTATCGCGCCCAGACGGGCATTAATCCGCTTCTCAGCGTTTGCATCTAGTGCAGATTGCAGATTCTCATTCGCCAGGGAGTCCTGGATGTGTTTATGAAATACGTCAACCATAGCTCAGGAGGATTATTGTCTATCCAATATGTCAGCAATATGGACCGCACGTTGAGGTAAACCTCTACGATGCAGTCCTCCGCTGATGTGTGCTACACATCCCGCATCACAGGACACCAAAACTTGTGCCCCACTAGTCAGGAGATTATCGATCTTCCTTTCCAACATGGCTTTAGAAATTTCTGGATGTTCGATCGAAAACAATCCCCCAAATCCACAGCATTCTTCGCTCTTGGGTAGAGGGTTGATTTTTGCCTCTTCCACACGCTCCAGCAATCGTTTTGCCTGTTGATCCACTCCCAGATCGCGTAACAAATGGCAGGAAGGGTGGTATGTGATCTCTACAGGGTGACGTGCGCCAAGATCGTCGATCCCGAGTACATCCACCAGATATTCGGTAAATTCGTATGTGCGTTCAGCAATGGATTTGGCTCTCTCTAACCACTCTGTATCGCCCGCGAATAACTCAAAATATCCATGACGAATCATCCCAGTACACGAGCCTGAAGGGATGACGATATCACCCGGCGCTGATTCCATAACCCGGATCGTATGTTCAGCCATCTGACGGGCTTGTGGACGCATACCTGCATTAAATGCGGGCTGACCGCAGCAAGTTTGCCCCATTGGGAACTGGACATCAACCCCTGCGCGCCTCAACACGCGCACTACCGACTCACCAGTGTGCGGGTAAAGCGTGTCAATTATGCAGGTGACGAACA
>Ga0209536_100001012_pt1 | contig 46553 bp, 45 predicted proteins | sample DeeMarSeWOR28_12_FD_187461 | JGI IMG/M metagenome (GOLD analysis project Ga0209536, IMG submission 187461) | Marine sediment microbial communities from White Oak River estuary, North Carolina - WOR-2-8_12 (SPAdes) (version 2) | ecosystem: Environmental > Aquatic > Marine > Intertidal zone >...
CCCGTCTATCTTTAACTCGCAGACGTATTCATACTGCTCTTCTTTCAAAAGCGACCTGACGCGCCGGTCAAAATCAGGGATTTCTTCTTCATTATAGGTATTCGCCAGGCTGAGCATTTGTTTATGATGGCGAACCACCGGGAAGACCTTCGTGGGTTCTCCGCTCACGCGCTGCGTCGGCGAATCCGGGGTAATCAACTCCGGGTAGCGCTTCTCTAGTGCTTCCAGCTCTTCGAGTAATTTATCGTACTCGAAATCCGATATTGTAGGTTGGGCAAGCACATAATAAAGGTAGTTATGATGCTGAATCTCTTTTCGAAGTTTTATAATTTCTTCTTGTACTTTTTCTTTCTCGGATGCCATAGTCTTTCCCTGCAGGATCTATTCCATCATTTTCTTTTGGGAATATATTGTAACAGTCATTAAATTCGAAATAGGATGAAAACAAATATCTACATTTTTATCGGTATTCTAGCATTCGTTTACCTTAGTTGCACCAACCCGTTTTCCACACGTTCACCGGAGGATCCCGACCTTGGTGGCGGCAAACCAAAATCGCAGCTTCAAACTGATCCGGATTCCCTTTTGTCGAAACTGAGATCCTCGTTCGGATTAAGGGATGTTACCGATTACCAGGAATGCCTTGCCGATTCATTTCAAGTCGGAAAAAACTTTATTTTCATTCCCGAAAACCGGGAGATCAATCGCTTATCCAATTGGAATCTGCAGGATGAAGCAAACTATTTTAATAAGCTCATCAATTCCGATGGATTAGAAGATATTAATATTAGTTTCAACACACCAAATGCCTGGACATTTATTTCTTCGGACACTCAACAAATAGAATTCTCGTACCAGATAGAGGTTGAATTTATAACAAAAACAGAATTCTATCAAGGAACAAGTATAATCAAAATATTGCAGTCATCGTCTTCATTATGGTACATCTTTTATTGGCAGGATTTAAAAATCAACTCTAACGATCCGTCCGATACCTGGTCAACATTAAAGGCCGATTACCGGTATTAAAATGTATTTGAAATACTCTATACTTACTTTCATCACCGTCCTCTTTCTTCTTCAATCGTGCACCAATCCCTTCGCTCCTGCCAAAGCGGATGATGCCGCCTCTTCTTCAAATTTATTAACGGAACAAAGTAATCCGGATGAGGTTCTCACCAATTTTAAATTTGCTTATACTTTCAAAGATTCACTGGTTTACAGCGAATTATTCGATAGTAGTTTTGTTTTTCTGAGCATGGATTACAATGAATCTCCGCCTGTTCCCATACAATGGGGAAGAGATCTGGAACTAAAAACAGCAGGGCGTATGTTCCGATTTTTTAATGTACTTGATTTAGATTTTAATCCACCAATATATCAGAGAGTAATACGAAATGACACCATACAATTTCATCCCAATTTATTAGTAGAAAAAGAAATTGAATCGAAATTCACATTTACGCTAACACTTGATGGAGGAAGCACTATCCCTCCATTAAACGGAGAGGTGATTTTTATTTTTTTCTGCATTGAAAAAGAAAACGGGGAAAGAAAATGTACTATTTCTCTCTGGGAAGACCAACAAATATAATATAGGAGATTTCCGTCATTGAAAAGATTGACAATTGAGCTTAATGATATGGCAAGGCTGCGAACCCTATTTATGGATAATGACCTCAATCCAACCCGATTTGCACTACTCTGTGAAATTGCCGGGGCTCACGGAATTGTGCTAACGTTGGGTAACGAAAAATCAAAAATGGAGGAGCGGGACATACGATTGATCAAGGAGCTGAACAAAAGCTTTCTAAACCTCCATATCCCTCCTCAAACCGAACAAATGAAAATAGCACTTTCGCTAAAACCGGAGATGGTGACTTTTGTTAATATTGAGAAAGAATCTCACTATCTTTTTTCCCCTTTATCCGCTGACGATCTCTCCCAGGTGATGCCTGATATTTTACCCGATTTTCAGGCAAACAATATTTCGGTGGCTGCATTTGTGCCTCCTGAAATCGATATACTGAAGCAGATTGGCAAAATTCAAATCGATTATGTTGAATTTGATTGTGTACCTTTAACCTTAGCAAGCGACACTAATGAAGAATTGCTAGAAGCCGACAAGTTAAGAACTGCTGTCCTGGGCGCTGCCAAACTGGGGTTGGGGATCAATTGTTATGGGAGAATAGATTACGCCCAATTACCCCTACTAGCAAGTATCCCTCAATTGGAGGATATCACAATGGGGCTTAGCATTCTAAAACGATCCATGGTTGTGGGAATTCATCAGGCAGTTCGTGAAGCATTGCAGCAGATTCTGGCATATCAAAAAGCTTAGATCAGGCACAGTTTAAAACTATTTGATTATCCATAGGCATTCCCTTAAATTAAACTCACCGTTTGGGGTGTCCTGGCTTACGGTCAGGGCTGAGAAAACCCATGGAACCTGATCTGGGTAATTCCAGCGGAGGGAAACGGTTTTGAAAAGCGAATCTGTAAATTCAAACCGTTCCAATTCCCGGAACGGTTTTCTTTTTTAAATGCGAACAAAAACCGGAGATTGATGATGAAGGCGCAACTGCCGGATATTGGCAAAGTCTCTTCTGAAATATTGGACGAAATTGTCCTTCCCCAGTTGGGTCGGAGACGGACAGAAGTTTTAATAAAGCCACAGCATGGCGTTGATGTGGGCATTGTGGATTTAGGCGACGGTAACGTAATGGTGACAACCACCGATCCGATATTCATTGTCCCGCCATACGGTTGGGAAAGATCGGCGTGGTTTGCCATAAACATTTTAGCTTCGGATGCGGTCACATCCGGCCTTGCGCCAAAATACATTACTCTCGACTTAAATCTTCCCTTATCAATAACCCGCGATGAATTTGAAATCATGTGGAATACGATCCACCGCGAGTGCGAGAAAATCGGAATGGCGGTTATATCCGGACATACCGGGCGCTACGAGGGGTGTGAATATCCGATGGTGGGTGGGGCTACCGTAATTTGCATCGGTTCTAAAGATAAATATGTTGCGCCAACCATGGCTCAGATCGGGGACTCCATTATTATCACCAAAGGAGCGGCAGTAGAAGCAGCCGGGCTTTTCGCGGTAACCTTTCCCCATAAAGTCGCAGAAAAATTTGGGAAGCAAATCGCGGACGAAGCGGAACAAGTTTTCTGGCAAATGTCGGTTGTGGAGGATGCAATGACTGCCGTTGAAGTTGGGGTTCGGGAAAACGGGGTGACCGCAATGCATGATGCTACCGAATGCGGCGTTTGGGGCGGTTTGTTTGAGGTCGCTCAGGCATCAAACGTCGGGATGGTCATTTATAAAGAAAAGATTATCTTACAGGATGTGGTCAAAAAAGTGTGTGAGCTTTTCAAGATTGATCCCTATTCATCCATCAGCGAAGGAACCCTGATTATTACCTGTCGTCCCAAAAAGTCTCAGGAAGTAATCCAGAGGTTAAATGACAAAGGAATACCTGCCAGCATCGTCGGCGAGGTAACCCGAAAAGAAAAGGGAATTCAATATTTGGAGAACGGCAAGTTGCAGCAATTAATTCATCCCAAGGTGGATCCGTTTTGGGCCGCTTTCGGGAAAGCAGCATCGGAGAAGAATAATTAGGAATCCATGAAACCTAGAAAATAGTTCTTTGGGAACTCGTGGTTTCCTGGTTTCCTTATTATAAATAGTTCTTGGAGTAATCAAGCCATGTCAACTTTCAGCAAAGAGATTCGAACAAAAACCAATTCGATCTGGACAGCAATTTTTGAACATTCTTTTGTCCGGGGTATTGGCACGGGCACATTGGGCAGGGATAAGTTCGAATTCTATCTTAAACAGGATTACATCTACCTGATTAACTTCAGCCGGGTTTTTGCACTGGCCTCTGCAAAAGCGAGGCAGTTATCGGATATGGGATATTTTGCCACGCTGCTGAACGCTACATTGAACATGGAGATGGACCTCCATCGCCGAACCTGCGCAGATTTTGATATCTCCGCAGAGGAGCTGGAAAAAACCGAACCGGCTATGACCACGATTTCCTACACAAATTTTCTGGTTAAGACCTGTTATCAAGAAACCTTACCCGGAATTCTTTCCGTTCTGTTGCCCTGCGCCGCCGGATATGTGGAGATCGGGCAAAAACTGAAAAAGGACGGCCTCCCGGAACAAAAGCATTACCGAGACTGGATAGAAACTTATTCATCAACTGAATTTAGCGAGTTCGTGGATTGGCTTAAAAACAGATTGGATCAACTGACCGTTTCTGCCTCGGCAGAAGATAAAAAGCATTGGTATCACCTATATTTAAACAGCAGCCGTTTTGAATATCTCTTTTTTGATATGAGCTGGAACATGGAACTCTGGAAAAAGGAAATCTCCGTCTGAGATCGGAAGCATCATGGAACTGAAAGACTCGATCTCCCTGTGGAGGCTCTACATTATTACCGATGAAGAGCTTTCCGGGGGTAGATCACATATTGAAATCGCAAAAGCCGCAATAGCCGGCGGTGCAGATGTGATTCAATTGCGGGATAAAAAAGCGGACAGTCACAGCCTTTATGAAGCAGCTTTGCAGATTCGAAAAATGACACGAGAGGGTGGAGTTCAATTCATCGTCAACGACCGGCTGGATATTGCCCTGGCAACAAACGCCGATGGACTACATGTTGGGCAGGATGATCTTCCCGCACTCCTGGCAAGAAAGTTCTTGAGACCGGATAAAATCTTGGGCGTCTCTGCAAGAACAATCGCAGAAGCCATTCAGGCAGAAAAGAATGGCGCTGATTATTTAGGCGTCGGTCCAGTTTTCGAGGCGCGGGGAACCAAGGCGGATGCAGGAGACCCGAGAGGATTGCAATTGATCAAAAATATTCGTGACAGTTGCTCATTACCAATTGTGGCAATCGGTGGAATCAACCACGAAAATATTTCAAGGGTGATTGAAGCGGGTGCGCAGTGTGCCGCCGTCATTTCTGCGGTTGTTTCCACATCGGACATAACCGCCGCCACTCATTCATTGAGAGACCAAATTAAAAAAATAGTGAATCGTCAATTATGACCCTTAACAAAAACATCTCAGAAATCGGGGAATTCAGTTTAATTGAGCGGATCAAAAAACTTGTCCCAAAAGCGTCTGAGGATAACATTCTGCTGGGTATTGGCGACGACACCGCCATCATAAAAATCTCCGCCCAAAAATGGCTGCTGGCAACCTGCGATATTCAAATTGAAGATACTCATTTTCGAATCAGGCGCAGCTCCCCTTATCAGATGGGAAGAAGAGCAATGACGGTAAATCTAAGCGATATTGCCTCTATGGGTGGCAAGCCGACTTATGCGTTGGTATCGGCCGGTCTTCCCCCTAATCTGGAAGTGAAAAATTTTGATGATTTATTTAGAGGAATGAGTGATGCCCTGGTAGAACATTCGGCTTTCATTATCGGGGGAAACCTTGCTCACACCGCCGACAAGTTGATCATCGATGTTTTTTTGCTTGGAGAAATCTCGCCGAATCAAATTCTCTTGCGTAGCGGCGCTAAACCCGGCGACCGGGTTTTTGTCACCGGAACATTGGGAGCTTCCGCTGCCGGTTTTTATGTGTTGGAAAATTACCAAAAGGATTATCCCGAAAAATTTACTCATCTGGTTCTGTCACATTTGGAGCCGATTGCGAGAATTGAAACCGGAATGGAAATTGCCCGATCAGGTTACGCCACTTCCATGATTGACATCAGCGACGGATTGGCCGGCGATCTCAAACACATTTGCGATGACAGTAATGCCGGCGCGGAAATTTTTGCGAGAAATATTCCTTTCCCTGAAGCGATTGATGAACTTGCTGACACAATTTCAAAAAATAAGCTCGATTTCGCCCTGCATGGCGGGGAAGATTATGAGCTATTGTTTACTATGAAGCCCGACACGTATTCGCAAGTCATTGAAAAGATAGCAACTGAAACGAAAACCAAGATCACGGAGATCGGAAGAATTGTATCAAAAGAAGAAGGTTACAACATCATTACCACGAAGAATCAACGGTTACCGCTGCAACCAAAGGGATGGGATCATTTTGGTTAGAGTGTTGTGGAGCTGCGGTTGAGAAATACACGGTCAGAGACCGTGTAAGATCATTACTTAATTAATAAGGAAAAGAATGATGAAAAAAGCATTGACAATTGCCGGCTCGGACAGCGGCGGCGGTGCAGGAATTCAGGCCGATCTGAAAACATTTACGGCATTTGGTGTTTACGGAATGAGTGCCATTACCGCCATTACCGCCCAAAACACCATTGGAGTGCAGGGAATTTTTGAATTACCGGTGGACATTATTGTAGAACAAATTAGGAGCATCATGTCCGACATCGGAACCGATGCTGCGAAAACCGGTATGCTCTCCAGTCCTGAGATTGTAAACGCGGTCTCACAAAGCATCAAAAAATTCAATATCCCAAATATTGTGGTGGATCCGGTGATGGTGGCGAAAAGCGGCGATCCCTTATTGTCCGAAAATGCCCGAACGGTGGTTAAAGAGAACCTGCTTCCATTGGCAACAGTCATCACTCCCAATCTTTTTGAGGCTGAAGCAATACTGGGGCAATCCATCAAAACTGTTGACGATATGAAATCGGCTGCCGTTGAATTAAAGAAAATTGGCTGCCAATGGGTAGTCGTCAAGGGGGGTCACCTGACCGGCGGAAAAGAGGCCATCGATGTGGCGTATAACGGCAACGATTTTTATCTGCTCAGCTCACCTTTCATTCAAACCAAAAACACGCACGGCACCGGGTGCACGTTTTCGTCAGCAATTGCCGCCGGTTTAGCGAAAGGTTCCAACCCACTGCATGCGATTCAAAAAGCCAAGGAATACATCAGCAAAGCAATTGAAAGCAGTCTTTCTATGGGCAAGGGGCATGGACCAACCAACCATCTGGCGGGTGTAAAAAGCCCATGGGACTATTTTCAATAAAAAAAATTCTAATTAGGGAACAACTTTCCGAAATATTAATATTATACTCTAACAATTAAACTCAAATTATTAATGGAGCATAAAGCATGACTAAAATGTACTCTTTTTCTGTTATTCTTGCTTTGGCCATTTTGATCATCGCCTGTAATAATAACCAAGCTCAAAGCGGTGATAACAAAGTCGCCGATAAGAAAGAGGCTCAAGCCTCTGGCAAGCAAGAGGAAAAGAAAAGCCATATTGCAAAAGCACCTGACTTTGCCCTGGAAAACAACAAGGGTGAGATCGTCCGATTGTCTTCATTTAATGATAAAGTCATTATGTTGAATTTCTGGGCGACATGGTGCGGACCGTGCCGCCAGGAAATACCCGATTTTGTTAATCTGTACAAAAAGTATAATGGCGATGGCCTGGAAATCATCGGCGTATCTGTGGACCAAAGTGGATGGGATGCTGTGAAACCGTTCATGGACCGTTATAAAATCAACTACCCGGTTTTGATGTACAATCGCCAGGTAATAATCGACTACGGCGGAATTCAGGGGATACCAACCACATTTTTCATCAATCGCAAAGGTGAAATTGTGGAAAAAATAGTCGGCATGCGTCCGAATACTTACTTTGAACAAAGAGTGAAGCAATTACTGTAATTGAAGAAATGAAAACAACTGTTTGAAAAGTAATTCTGAATCACCGATTATGGCTAATTAGAAAATAAATAAATTGGAAAGGATTACATTCTATGAAATTGAAGATCAAGATTAAAAAGAAGATAAAACAGTATCAGCCGTAATGAAAAGCCCCGTTTCGGGGCTTTTTTTTATTTAGTTACGCACCGGGTCAATTCACAACCTGCGTAACCCACGCGTCGGTAAAACCCTCGCTGCGCATCTCCTCTAAAAGCGCCGAGGCAGATTTCTGATCGTCAAATCTTCCAACCACAATTTTCCATAAATCGTTTTGAGGAATAATTTCCACTGGCTCAGTGAATCTTCGCTCCAAAGAAGCTTTGTAGCCCTGGGCTTTTTCAAAATGCTTCGTATTAAAAACCTGAACCGCAAAATAGAAAGCATTCTTTTCTTCGATATCTTTCTCCTCCCTTTGGGAGTGAGGCTCTTTGGGAACATGAATATCCGTTTCAACAACCCATGAGCCGTTTACCCCGGCATAACCCAATTTATCCACCATAACCAGAGCATCTTTTCGATCAATGAAATTCCCCACCTGAACTTTGATCAAATTGTCCTGACTTTTCACCACATAAACAGAATCAAGTTGCAGAGCACTGACTTCAGCAGCAATTTGATTGGCATTTTCTAATTGCGCACCGGCAAACACCTGGCAGCGGAATCCCGGCACAATGTTGTAGGAGCGCTTTTCAGTCTTTACCTGTTCCACACCCTTGATCGTTAACTCGATCTTATCCTGACCGTATCTTTCAATCAGATCCATGATATCATTTCGCGTCAAAAATTCTTTTACTTTAGGTGTCATTTGTGATTGAGCTGATAGACTTGAACCGACGAAAACCATACCGCACAATATCAGAAAAAAGACCCGTTTTGTCATTGCCTTGTCATGTTGAGTCTCTCGATTCACGACATAACTTCGATCACCCTTCGACAAGCCTGTCCTGATCGAAGTTGAAGAGCTCAGGCTGACCAGAAGGGAGTTTTTCAATCGTCGCAAGAGAGCGTAGACTTCCAAGAGTATTTTATTTAAAATAGCCATTTTTGCTTCGCATAAATTGTTTTGAGACTGAATCCCGGGTAATAGAAATCCAGAATTCGCTGATGAGAATATCCCTCGAGGGACATTCCCAAAGCGCCCCACTGGCACATTCCTTTTCCATGACCATACCCGGCGCCGATAATGTAAAACTTGTTCGGACTCTCCGGCGGTTTCAAAATGAAGAACAGGTTGCTTGGCAAAGGGTGTCCGTTTTCATCTGCCAACACTCTCCTAATCCTGTATCCTTCCGCAGTGAATCTTCGGCCGGGGATTTCTGTTTCAATTGCCGCCACCCGTCCGTCTGAGTTCCGGCCTTTAATGGAAAGCTCCAATTGCAGACCCGAATTCATTAGCTCTTCCTTTACTGCTTTTTCGATATTAAACTCCCGGGCAAGATTTGAAAAAATAGTTTCTCCAGAGCGGATTTCCACCCAGCGGAACAATGGCGATAGAGAGCAATTGAATCCGGTTTGAATGAAATCACGCCGAATAGTCGAGAGTGTATCCTGCAGCACGCCTCCGCATGTCGAGTGATATTGGGCGAATGCCGGTTTACCCTTATCCAGCAACACGGTGCCCACGGTCTTTTCAATCGCTTCATCGGCAAGATCGGTGGTTCTTTTCAAGCCGTTATAAACCTGATCACGCACGTCCGAATAAACATCGAAGGACTGACCGGAGGGATGCTCCATTCGGTAGAGGGAATAGGTTCTCGCAGCAATTGTCTGCGCATAAACCGCCTCACGATACTCTTCCTGGCCAGTGGGAATCTCGAAAGGAACCACGCCCCTGAGATAGCTCTCTACTCGAAGCACATTAATCGCGCAAACGTAATTTGATTTGTACTGAATGTCCAGATTGCCTGAGTAGGCGGTTCCATTCCAGATAAAAGATGCGGAGGGATCGTCGGTTTGGAAGCGTAATTCCACATCCGGCGAGAACCGGAAAAATCGCACATCATTGGAGAAGGTCAATCCACTCGCGCGGGCAGACACAGCGAGCTCCCCGACGGATTTATCAAAATAGTAGATCGCCTCTTCGGAGCGCAGAAAAAATTCTTCGTCAAAGGAAAGAGTGGCTTTGGTGAAATCTTCATCCAGGCATACTCTGATCTCCGGTTCAGTCCGGCTTTCCGTGGTTGCCGGAGGCTGATGAACCTGGCGGGCACAACTCCAAAATAAGATGATCAGAAAGAAAAGTATATGCTGAAGATGCGTGCCGGAAGGTATAAAAAATCCCCGGAAGCGCGCAGGGGATTTTATTCCAAAGATTGAGGTCGAAAATCGTCTACCATCCAAAACCGACAATACTCACTCCAAGCTTCAAGCCTAAGCCGGAAATATCCAATTCTTCCCAGGTAGGAAGCCCTCGAATCGTATCGCTCCCCCTTTTCACTTTTGCGCCGTTGTAAAAAGCATCTAAAAATAAAACTGCCTTGGAACTGATCTCTATACCAACACCAGTTGCCAATTGCCATCCAAAACCATTATAGAACCTGGTGTCGGAAATGTTGTCTTCATAATTATCCTCGCGGTTCCAAACAAATTCCCAACCGATTCCTGCCGAAGCGCGAAGGAAAAAGGGACTGCGCGGGGCAATAGGATGCTCATAATTTATTTTTGCCCAGACGGGCAGAATTTGAGTAACAAACTCTAATTGCTTGGTTACTCTATTAGGATTTGTTTGTTGAGTTGGATCAGGAACTTTGGTTAATTCCTGGTATGTTTTGCGAAAGTAGTTGAGTTCGATTCCCCAGCTTAGACTTTCATCGATCATCCTTCCCAGATGAACGCCGAATAAATATCCGTCGGTAGCATCTGCAGGCTTGAAATATCCAAATTTGATTTCGGTATAAGGTAACTGAGCAGAAGAAGTTTGGGTGAGGACAAAAACCATTAGAATTAAAAAAAATATCTTCTTCATTTACGCTCCTCCAATTAGGTTTCCGAAATATAGAAAAATGAATTGGGAAATCAAAAGACAAAAGTGAAACGGCAGACGGCAAACGCAAGGTGGTAGACGGCAAAAAAGGACTTTTCCTTCTTTCCGTTTCACGTCTTACATCTCACATTTCACGTCTCACATCCAAAACAATTTTCCCAAACTGCTTCTTCTCCATCATCTCCAAATATGCTTCCTTGAAATTCTCCAAGTCATACGTTTTATGGATGATAGGTTTCAATTGATGTCTTTCAAAAAATTGAACCATGTTGCGAAAATCCTCATCATTGCCCATGGTAGTGCCATGAATAGCGATCTGTTTCCAGAATATGCGATGAATTTGCAGGTCCGGTGGTTTCCCTGCGGTTGCGCCGTAGACGACGATTCTGCCGCCAGGTTTCACCAATTCGATTAGCTTATTAAATCCGGGACCGCCGGCGCCGTCAACAATCAGATCAATTCCTTTCGGGGCGAGTGCAGTAATTTCACTTTCCCAATGGTCGTGATGGTAATTTGCTCCTCCCAAAGCCCTAAGTTGTTTGGCGCGATTCAGCTTCTCGTCACTTCCAGAAGTAGCCAAAACATTAGCGCCGAAAGCCAATGCCAATTGCTGCACTAAAGAGGCAACACCGCCACCAATGCCGGTTATCAGAACGGTCTCCCCTTTCTGTAAACTGCCCTGCCGGAATAAAGCCCGGTATGCTGTTAATCCCGCCAATGGAATTGCCGCAGCCTCCTCAAAAGATAGATAGTCAGGCTTTTTAAAAACATTTGACGCCGGAACCACAATATATTCCGCGTGCGTTCCATTAGCCGGAACCCCCAAAATTTTATAATCATCTTGCTGAACTTGTGGATTGTCTCCCCAATCCAAACTGGGGTTGATAATAACCTCTGTGCCTACCCACTTTTTATCTACTTCTTTTCCGACTTCGGTAACAATTCCTGATCCGTCTGATCCCAATATTACCGGCGTTTGAATATTGGGATAGCGCCCCTTAACGATCCAGATATCTCTGGCATTAAGGGCGGCGGATTTGATTTGGATAAGCACCTCACCGGGATTGGGTTTAGGAGTGGGAAAGTCATCCAAAGCCAGATCATCAAACTGCTTTTCTTCCTTAAGAACAACTGCCTTCATTTTCTTAACTCCATTTCAATTTAGAATAAACCACAGAGAGCACAGAGAACGCAAAATTATTTTCTTTATTTAATGAAGTGTTCTTATAAAAAAAGCGGGTTGCCAATTTCAACCCGCTTTTATCGTCACACTACACATTGGTTTCAATTATTCCGATACGGCTTCCTTGGCGCAAAACTGATCAAACGCTTCGATTAAGACGCCTGCAACCTCCTCAGCGCTTTGTCCTTCAATTTGATAACGGGGAAGAAACCACACCAATTCTCCGTCTTTGAACAATGCCATCGAGGGAGAAGAAGGCATTTCGCCTTTGATATATTCGCGCGCTTTCGCGGTCGCTTCCTGATCCTGGCCGGCAAAAACTGTGGTTAAGTGATCCGGTTTGACGGAATGAGTCAGCGCCAGCGCCACTCCCGGACGCGCCATCCCCGCCGCACAACCGCACACCGAATTGACCACCAACAGATTGGTTCCTTTTCGGTTGGGGATGATTTCGTTTACCTGTTCTGAAGTTCGCATCTCCTCGAAACCAATTCTCAGCAATTCTTCTCGCATCGGTTCAACAAGGCGTTCATCATACATGATAAATGTCTCCACTTTTTATTAAAAAATCTTTTTCAAATTAACTACTGTTAATGAAGAATGGTCACTTAAGTTCCGTAACCCAGCCGAAAGGATCGTCCTCACGCTGCAATTGGATGCCGGTTAATTTATCGAATAATTTGTTGGCAAGTTGATAATCGTTTTTGTTTACGTTGTAATTTTCACCATTCCAATTAATTTCAGATACCGAAGTAACAATGGCAGCCGTTCCGGTGAGAAAAACTTCGCGGGCATTCTTGCAAACATCTTCAATGGTCATATCCTCTTCAAGTACCTTCATGTTGTAAACCTCCCGGGCTAGTTGAATGACCGAATCCCGGGTGATGCCGGGAAGAATGGAGCCTAAGGGGGGCGTGATTAAGGTATCGTCGTCAACCAGTACAAAAAAGTTGGCAGCACCGGCTTCTTCGATAAATTTATTATGAACCGGATCCAGGTAGATCGCGTCGTTGTACCCCTTTGCCACTGCCTCATTCTTGGGGCGCATCGTCACCGCATAATTCGATACCGCTTTGGCGTCCCCGGTTCCGTGAGGCGCCGCTCGGTGAACGTCAGAAGTCATCAAACGAACAATGCCTACTTTATCAAAATAGGGACCGACCGGACTGGCAAAAATGAAAAACATATATTCTTTGGAAGCCCTTACTCCCAGAAGCGGTTCGGTTCCGACACAAACGGGACGCAAATACATGGTATACTTGCCATCCTTGCTTTCCGGGACGAAATACTCATTGGCTAAAACCACATCCCTTACCGCATTCAGGAATTGCTCCTCCGTGACCGGCGGCATAGCCAGCTTCTTCGCGCTGCGGACAAACCGTTTGGCATTCTGATCGGGGCGGAACAAGACAATATTTCCCTTCACGCTGTAATAGGCCTTCATCCCCTCAAAAATCCCCTGCCCGTAATTGAGAATGTTTGCCGCCGGAGACAATTCAATATTATGGTAGGGAACGATTTTTCCGGCGTCCCAGGCACCATCTTTATAATGACTTTCATACATTTTCATTTCATGGGCATTGGGGTATAATGAAAAGGTTAGATGCTCAAACTTAAATTTTTCCGCCATATCATCTCTCCATTCTTCAGCTATTGCATGAGAATTATTCGACTTTTATATAATCGAATTTAAACGACAGATCATTTCAAATAAAAGGAAAAAGTAAAAAGTAATAAGTGAGACGTGAGAAGTGAAACGCAAGACGGAAACTCTTACCTTTTTCCTTTGCTTCGCGCACTGGGTTTGCCAACAAATCTTACCAGAAGAAAGATCGCTACGATGCCCAACGGGAAGACAATCCAATTGCTAATCCCAAATCCAACGGGGATATAACCAAAAATGCAGGCGATTAATCCGGCTGCAAGGGCGTACGGCAATTGGGTGCGGACGTGATCAATATGGTCCGCCCCGGATGCCATGGAAGACATGATAGTGGTGTCTGAGATCGGAGAACAGTGATCGCCAAAAGTGGCGCCGGCCAAAACCGCGGCGGTGCTGCTAAGTAGCAATCCCATGGCGTGGGCGGCATCGATGGCGGAATCCATCTGGGGGAATTTGTAAGCTAACGGAATTGCAACCGGCATCAGAATAGCCATGGTGCCCCAGGAGGTGCCGGTGGAAAAAGAAATTGCCGCAGCAGCAAGAAAAATTAACAATGGCAGCCAATGGGGTGTCAGAAACCGTTGGATGATATCAATGATGTAATCCGCGGTGTACAAATCTTGGCAGATAGTGCCGATTGCCCAGGCGCTGACCAAAATGAGCGCCGCCATTAACATGGAGCGAATTCCCTTTACCCAGGCATCAATCGATTCACTTAAACGGAGCAGACGCTGCGAAACGGCTAAGATGATTGCGATAATACTTCCCGAGAATGCCGCCCAGGATAATACTCCAAATGCGTCCGAATTTCCAACCAGGAGACTTAATTGGCGAATGAACGGCTGCCCGGAGATCGCGATGTTTTGTTCCTGAACGCTTACCCAACCGGTATATATTAAACCGACACAGACCACAATAATAACCGTTAATACCGGAATAAAAGCATTATACCACCGTTTGGGTTTATCGGGGTCCGCATTTATATCGGATGAATCGACCTCGGACAACGGTGTTGCTGTGGGACTAAGCACTTCGCCGGTGGTATTTGCCCTGATTTCGGCCTGGCGCATCGGACCAAAATCCCGTAATAATAACGCAATCAGAAATCCAAGAATCAACGCGTAAATGGGATAGAAATTAAAGGGAATGGTTTGAATAAAAATCAAATAGGGATTCATGTCAACTTTCAAGGCATCAAATGACTGGCTGATGAGCCCCAGCTCGTATCCAATCCAGGTGGAGATAATGGCAATATTTGCTACCGGCGCCGCGGTGGAATCTACCAGGTAAGAGAGTTTTTCCCGGGAGATGCGCAGTTTGTCGGTGAGGGGTCGCATGGTATTGCCTACAATGAGCGTGTTGGCATAATCATCAAAAAAGATGAATACGCCCATTGCCCAGGTTGCCAGTTGTCCGCGGCGGGAATCATCTGCATACCGAGATAAAAAATCGACGATGCCCTGCGTACCGCCAGAGCGGGTGATTACCCCCACCATTCCCCCCAAAACCAAACTGAACACGATAATGGCGATATGATCCGGCGAGTTGATGGCCTGAATAATATAGGTATCAACCGTTCGCAAAAATCCGACAAGCAGATTATAGTCAAAGACAAAGGTCACACCTATCCAGATGCCTGTAAACAGGGCCACAATTACCTGCCGGGTAATCAGCGCCAGCAGGATCGCTAAAAGCGGCGGTACGATACTGAGGAAACCCGGGATGGAACGGAGTGAGACCTTTTGGGATTCGTTACCTAAGATTATGTTTAAGTTAACCGGCCCAGCATGAGAGGTTTTTAACGCAGTTATTTTCAGTCCTTCATAACCGGCCGAATCAAAATGAAAACTACCACTGCTTATGGTGTTTCCATCCTTCAAATTTGTAACCCGGTACGGAATATCCTTACCCACGTTTTCAAGATAGAATTTAATCGACGGTGTCATTTTAAGTGAAAACTCCACATTGGTTAAAATCACTTTGGGGGTCTCCACCGAAAATATATCCCCTTCCTCCGAATAAAGGCTGGCGCAAAGAAGAATAATAAACAGGATCGTGTTTCTCAAGGGGAATAACATGACCCAAATAATAAGCAATCATGCAGAAAAAGTAAAGCAAATCGATTGTCTGTTGTTAACATTTTGGGGGGCGCAATTTGATTCCGTTTCAATTAATGTCTATATTCCGGCATGATAACCGCTGCAAAGGGAATCGCGAGGATTAAACCCAAACCTGCTTTCCCCTGGGGAACCACTCGCCCCTATAATGCATTTTTGGATTATTCCAAAGCGCGCTTTGGCGAGAGAGTACAGAAAGTGTCGGTTGACGCCGGCTTCACCTGCCCTAACCGGGATGGAAGCAAAGGATACGCGGGCTGCACTTATTGTAACAATACCAGTTTTGTACCGCCTTATGTCCATCCGGGGATGAGCATTTCCGATCAGGTCTACGCCGGAGTGGAGTATTTATCCCGGCGTTATAAAGCCAATAAATTTATTGCTTACTTTCAAGCGTACTGCAATACCTATGCGCCGCTTGAGCAGCTCAAAAGGATGTATGAAGAGGCATTGTCACACCCGCAGGTTATCGGACTATCCATCGGCACCCGTCCGGACTGTGTGGACGAAGAAAAAATTGCTTATCTTGAGGAATTGGCTAAGCGCTATTACATCTGCATCGAATATGGTGCTGAATCCATTTACGACAAAACTCTGGAAAGACTCAACCGCCAGCATACTTTTAAGGAATGGGTGGATGCGGTTCATTTGACAGCCGGGCGGGGAATATTTATTTCCAGCCACGTGATTCTTGGATTGCCGGGCGAAAGCAAAAAGCAAATGCTGCGCACCGCCCAGGTTATTTCAGGACACCCCATCGATTATCTTAAGATTCATCACCTCCACGTTGTTAAGAAAACGACCTTGGCATCTCAGTACCAAAGAAATTCTTTCCCCCTATTTGATTACCGCGAATATCTGGATGTTGTGGTTGAATTCCTGCAGCGCCTGCGACCGGATATTAAAATTCAAAGACTTGTAGGTGAGACTCACCCGCGGCATTTGATCGGCCCGCTGTGGGGGTTGCGAGTGTCTACTATCATGAGACACGTCGAGGAGGAATTGGCAAATCGCAACACATGGCAGGGCAAATTGCATCAATAACTCTTATAAAGGATCCTCTAAAACTCTATCCCCACCGAAAGCATTTAATAACATGGTATTCAGAAGTTCCCTTGTGAAATTAGCGTTGCTTTTTAAGTATAAGCGTGTTACATTTTTTAATACATTTTAGGGTGTTCTAATGGTAGTTACAGAGCTGTTAAATCCTTCTCTCATCCAATTGGAGCTTAAAGGCCGAACCAAAACCGCTGTCATCGAAGAACTGCTGGACCTGCTGATCTCCGGCGGCAAGATAGAAGACAAGACATTGGCATTAAAAGATTGTGTGATAAGAGAAAATTATTTGTCCACCGGGTTTGAAAACGGATTAGCCGTGCCGCACGCAAAAACAGAAGCGGTCTCAGAACTGTTATTAGCTTTCGGAATCAGCAGAACCGGAATCGAATTTGATTCACTGGATGGTAAGCCTGCCCATTTTATTTTTTTGCTTTTATCGCCGGTAAATGAGAGCGGCCCGCATATTAAAGTGCTGGCTCAAATCACGCGCCAATTCCAGGACGCAACGATTGCTGACAAAATCTTTGCGGCAAATTCTGCCGAGGATATCATGAATATTCTCCAATCCCTTAATGATTAGCATTTGACCTGTGGATATTTTTACTCAATACAAGCCATGGATAGACCGAATCAATGAATGTTTGCTGGAAAGCGTTTCCCCGCGGTTGCCCCGGACATTAAGCGAGCCCATTCATTATTTTTTGAATAATCCCAGTAAGAAAATCCGACCATTGTTAAATATATTTTGTTGCGAAGCGGTGGGGGGAAATGTTGAGGATGCCATACCCGCAGCAACCGCCATTGAATTATTTCATGATTTCACCCTGGTCCATGATGACATAATGGATGAAGACGATTTGCGCCGTGGAAAACCCACCATTCACAAGAAATGGGACAGCGGCACTGCAATCCTGGTGGGAGACGCGCTAATCGGCCTCTCGTTTCAGCAGTTGGTTAAATCTCCGGCGAATTATTTGAATCAAGTGGTGAAGATTTTCAGTGAAGCATTGGTTAAGGTGTGCGAAGGACAGGCTCTGGACAAGTCTTTTGAAACTGCCCCACAGGTTACCCCAGATAATTACCTCGACATGATCGCTAAAAAAACGGCCTGGCTGTTTAAAGCATCCTGTGAAATCGGGACCACACTTGGCGGAGGCTCCGCCCGGCAGGTGGAGCAACTCTCCCAGTATGGCTACCGCCTGGGATTGGCGTTTCAGATACAGGATGATTTGCTGGATTTTACTGCCGATGAAAACAAACTGGGCAAGAAGATCGGCAGCGATTTTAAAATGGATAAAAAAACCTATATCACCCTAAGATATCAATCAATTCTAAATGAAAACCCCGCTCTGGCAAAACAATACCCCCTGAATGAAACCGATTATCAATCCCTGGCAGACTTTCAAAAGGCGCTGAGAGAATTGGGGGTAGTTAATGCCGTTGAAACGGAAATCAACCAGTACTTCGAAGAAAGCGTTAACTCGCTGCGAGAAGCTTTGCCGCAAGTGAATGATCATCCCCTCCATCAGATCAGCCGTTTTCTGCACGACCGGCAATATTAGAACGGTTCAATTCAAACACCGAACAACACCGAAAACACTGAACTATAATTTTTGAACTTCTTCAATTACCTTATCTTTCTGAGTCATTCAGTGCTAAGTTTTTTTTTCTGTCTTTGTTTAAACACTTAAAAGCACCGATGAATGGTGAACTGTAATTCTTAAACTTAGGTTCATTTCCAGCTCAAATGTCTTCTTCTATTTTTTGGTGTTATTCGGTGTTCAATTTATTTTCTTTGGTCAGCAAAGTGCTGTAACAACTTTAGGATTGTCTGTCTGACATTATCAGGCAACTGCTTCCATAATTCAATCAATAGCACCTCCGAACCGTAAGCGGCTCGTTGTTCCTCTATTTTAAGTATCTCCTTAGACGACTCGCTTTTCCCGGTCAAAATCCATTCGACGGTGGTTCCGCCCAGCCCGGCGATTTTCAGTAGCACATCTGCCGGCGGTATCCTGCCCTGCAGGTATAGAGAAACTGCCGGCTGGCTGATATTCAAATAATCCGCCAAACCCTTCTGGGTAATACCGACCCGTTTCATAATATCCTTGATTCGTGCGCTTACCTGAAGTCTTTCGATTTGTTTCATCAAAAAAAAGTTGAAAATAGAGTATTATAATTATTATATTATAAACGTAATATATTCCTTTACTGGCGATGAATCAACATTTTCCAAACAAATGCAAAATCCCGGAGCACTGGCTTTATTGGACTTTCTGCTCCCCGGATTTGCTGAAAAAACCACTCTGTACAACCAGTAACCAAGCTGTCACTATTCTGGACCCGGGGCGCATTAACTACGACAACGGGCCGGACATCCGGAGTGCTGTCCTGGAAATTGATGGCATCGTTCAAAAAGGAGATATTGAATTTCACCTGGCGGCGGAAGACTGGTTCAAACACGGGCATCATGAAGACCGGCGCTACGAAAACTTGATCTTGCACGTACTCTGGGATGCGCCGCATGCTATTGCGCCAGCGCTCCTTAGCCGTTTTCCCCATCTCATTTTACGCCATCAAGTGACAGTTCCCTTCCCCGTCTGGAAAGAAAAAATGAATCTCCTGGAAGAGCAGGAACCGGATGTCGATCAAAAAATCACAGCCATCAACGCCATCTCTCTCCATCAATTAAAGAATTATGGTCAAGCTCGTTTCCTGCGCAAGGTGGAAAGATTCCAATACTGGCTGGAGCAATTTTCATTTGAAGACATACTCATTATTTCACTGGCTGAGGTCCTGGGATATTCCAAAAACAAATTTCCCTTGCGGCAACTGTTATGGGAAAATCCTCCCTCACAGATCTTTCGGATTGTTCCCAGACTTTACTGCTCACCCCTTGGCATATGGGTATATTTAGCCATACAGGCTGATTTTTTAACCGCTCAGTCCTTCACGCATCTCAAAATCCGACAAAGCCAACTTGTTGAAAAGGTCCAGCAATTATTCATTTACTTCATCGAAAAAGGGCTAATCCCAATCCTTAAGGTCGAAGATTGGAATTTCTCCCGGATTCGCCCGGCAAACAATCCTATTGTCCGGCTAGGTGCGCTGTCACAAATTCTATTTCAATATCAAGGCTCCTCGCTTTTCAAGAAACTGCTCCAATCAGCAACGAGCCGTTTGAGCCTCAGAAACTTAGTCGCGGAGTGGCACTCCTATCTCCGTTTGCCCTTTCGGGACGAACTATGTGCAGGAATCCAAAGCATGTTTCACGTACCCATTCAAATAAAGCAAACCGTCGGTTCTCAACGGATCAATCAATTCATCATCAATGCTGTCTTTCCATTACTGTACCTGTGGGCGGGACGCAGCGGTAACCCGGGGTTTCAAAACTACATTAACGGACTTTATGAAGAATTTCCGGCCTGTGAAAATGCCAAAGTTATTCGGCAATTTGGCGCTGAATTATCAAATACATCACTCAAATTGGCCATATGTCAGCAGGGCGTGTTAGAGCTGTTTGCCGAACAAAATTTTAGGGATTTAAATCCTATTGGGCAGAGGAAGATTTTTTAATCAAAGCTTTTTTCACGTTTTTATAGTAAATTTCGGCTGATTATTGTGGATCAAGAAATGGTTCGATAAAAACAATCTTTAGAATTTCAAGGGAAAACCGATATTAAGCGAGGAAAATAAAGGGGTGCAAAATGACCGATTTCTGGTATCAGCCTTTTTTTCTTAACAGCGTCTATGCAATTGGCGGAGTAATTTTGGGCATTGTCACCGCAATTGTGACCTATAAGCTAATGAATAAAGTGACCCACTTTGACATTCCAAAAGAACTGGAAAAGGGGAACTTAGCTGTCGGTGTTGTCGTTTGCGGAATATTTATTATGATCGGATTAATTGTCGGACTAATCATCGGGATGAGTTTAAACTGATATGAAAGTTTTTGCACTTTACATTTCAATATTAGTACTAGCGCTACTATTTATTTCCGGTTGCGATTTAAGCAACCACGGTCAAATCGCCGCCGCGGAAACAAGCGGTGATTCACTAGTTTCGAAGGTCAAGCAAAAAATTGAGGAAAAAAAGAGGATTCAAGAATATAAAGAGAGTCGCCTGAGCCGGGAGTTTTTTGCCAAAACCGAGGAATACTTCCCGGTCATTCGGAAGTACTCCAAACGGTATGGATTGGACTGGCGTCTGATTATTGCTCAGATTATGAAAGAATCCCGCTTCAAGGAAAACGCCATAAGTCATAAAGGCGCCAGGGGATTGATGCAAATAATGCCCTACACCGCTGTTGAAATTACCCGCGAATTGGATTATGAATATATCCTTCGCGATCCCGAAGAGAACATTACCGCTGGAATTTACCACCTCTACAAACAACTGGGTTACTTCCCCGACGCAGATTACGAAAATCGACTAAAATTAGCGCTTGCCGCATACAATGCCGGTCCTGGGAGAGTGTTTGACGCTCAGGAGGTCGCCGCTTTTCTCTCAGGAAAGCGGAACGAATGGAAAAGCGTAAGAACCGGCTTGACCAAACTGACCAGCAAAGACTGGAAACTGCATCTTGAAGTATGGGAATTGGGAGTCCCTCCCAACGGCTACTTTTATGGGTATACGGAAACCATAGATTATGTGGACGATATTTTTAAAACCTACAAAATCTTGCGAAAACTATATTAACATTTGCTCTCGTCTTTTCAAACCTAATGGACATTAACTCCCTCCTTTTCCTGATAGCAATTACTTTGGTAGCTTACATCTTAAAGGGATTAACCGGTTTCGGTCCTGCTTTGATCGTCGTACCCTTCTTTACCGTTGCTGTAGGCGTGGAGTATGCCTTGCCTGCGTCGGCAATCTTTGATGCCATTGCCGGCTTCATTTTATTATCCACAGTTTATAAACAGATTTCATGGAAGTTTTGTATTCCGCTGATGATCGCAATGGCAGTCGGGAGTTTCATCGGAGCCAATGCGGTATTTGGGGTATCACCGGCACTAATCCGAATTTTGATCGGCAGCTTCATTTTTCTATTTGGTGTCTATCTTTGGACAGAGAAGGGGAAATCCTCCCATGAATCAATTCCCGATCTTACAACGGTATCACCGGGGGGCGCGGCCGCCGGGTTCTTCGGGGGAATATCAGGCGGTATGATCGGCATGTCCGGACCGATAGTGGCCATTTACCTGAAATATTTTTTCCAAAAGGACTTTTTCCGAAGCCAACTGATCGCTATTTTTTTGGTAGAAAATATCGTCCGGACGTTCATTTATATTAAAGGGGGTTTGATTAACTTTCAGAATGTGAACCTTCTATTGTACTGCTTGCCGGCGCTTTTGATAGGATTATGGCTTGGGCACAAATTGCATTTACAAATATCGGAGAGACTCTTCAACCGGGTCGTTTCGGTTATTTTAATTTCGGTGTCGGTAAAATTGGTTCTTTTCTGAATCTGCAATATCATTTTGATGGTTCAATTCATTCCGGTAATTGATTCATGCTGAGAGAACGGCAATATGAAAACTTTGACGAGCATTTATTTTCTGCTGATATTTTTTAGCGTGGGACTGTCCCAGCAAAGTTGGGAGCAATTCCGCAACGAGAAGAAAGGGTATTACTCGACTCTGGAAGGTTCCAGCGTTGAGAACTTTTCCTGCCTGGTTTCTTCCAGCGACTACATTCTTTTTATAAACGACAAGGCAGACAGTGCCTATTATTTCCCGCTAAAAGTCATCTGGTTGAAAGACGGGAGAACCTATTCTATTTTGCAGCCTTTTCCGCCCGCTATGACCGATTCCATGCAAGCACGGCTAATCAATAAAGTGGAACAATTAAAGAAAATCTTAAAAGGCACCTTGTCGGACTGGCAGCAATTATCTTTGTTTACTCCTTTTTATGATATTCCGAAAAACGCAACCGTTGCTTTCGGCGAAGATACGGTGGGCGTATCCTATCCGTTTACCGAGGATAACAAGGCAATCTCGTTGAACAAAACCTTTACCCGGGGGGGACAGTTAGCGAGAGTTCGTTGGACAACCAGTAACTTAGAAATCGTGACTTATCCCTATTACCGTGCATTAGAAAACAAGTGGGTTTGCCGGGGATGGGAAAGTCAATTCTATCATAACGGTGAGATCACCAGTGGTTTAGCAGTAGAGCTGGAGTTGAAAAGGGTTGATGATGCATGGCTGCCGGCCCGTTTTCAGATTGCTGCGCAATCCCAAAATAATCCCACCCAAAAATCAGTAATGCTGCTTTATTTAAAGGACTATATTCTAAATCAAAAAATCGAGATTATTAGTGAGCCATCCAAAACATCGGAACCTCCCGACAGTGGGCAAACTTCCCAGCAACGCTAAGCCTGCTTCATCCAGTTTTGAAATGTCAATTCCTGAAAAAATAATTTACCAGCCCCTGCTTGTGAACGGACTTGCGAGGCGGGGGAAATAGTTTGGTAAAATTATGATACCAGGTTAAAGGACTGAGCAGCTCTCCCCAACTTAATCGCGCGATAACAAGCAGCGTAGTCACCCGGGAGCGCATAAAGTTTTGTTTTAGAGATTTATTCACAAGTTTCCCTTAAAAGCCTTGAACGCCTGAGCACTTTTCAAGCCCCTAAACCCTTCCAAACATCTTAATTGCCGTACCGGAAACAACCATATCATCCCGGACAAGGGCAAGCATCATGCGCGCAATTTCTTCGGTCGTTATCCATTTGGCAAAATCTGCTTTCGGCATTGATTGGCGATTAGCATCGGTATCGATGACGGCTGGAAGTATAGTATTTACCCTTATATTGTATTCTTTTCCTTCCTTTGCGAGCACGTCGGTTAATGCCAGCACGGCGGCTTTGCTTATGGAATAAGCACCCATTCCAGCCGGCAAATCCAGCGCTGTTTTTGCTGAGACGGTCATGATATGACCTTGCTTTTGCTTTTTCATTATGGCAAATGCTTCCCGAGTGCAGAAAAATGCAGTCCGTAAATTGAGGGTCATCATTTTATTCCAATTATCCGCCGAGGTTTCGGAGATGTCTCCCCCCATCCAAAACCCGCCTGTTAAATGGCATAATGCATCAAGGCGTCCATGTTTACTGCTAATCGCGGCAAACAGTTTTTTAACCTCATCCTCATTGGTAAGGTCGGCCAGAACTCCGCTAAGGTTTGACGGACGACTGGTCTCCCCTACCAGCTGCCGGTATTTTTTCTCAGAGGTATAAGTGGCAACTACTTGTGTATCTGCTTTCAGAAAAGTTTCCACCACGGTCTGTCCCAATCCACCCGTTGCGCCGGTAATGAGAACTATTTTATCCATTATGATCCAGGCTGACATATCGCATAAATAAATTAAACATATTATTTTGCTTCCGTCAACAGTTTAAATGGCCAATTACCTTTGGGGAATTGGCTTTTCAGAATACCATTATCAGCCAGTCCGTAACCGATGGGACAATCCTTATGCTTCACAATGACCTGTCCTTTCCCATCTAATTTTATCCCGGTTGGTTCGCGGTTAACGAATTTTTCCAATTCCTCCAAACTGGATATTTCGAAAATATTTTGCCGTGCATGATATCCCAGCAAATGAACGCCGCCAGTGGTCAATTTTGCCCCGTGGGTCATTTGCCGCCCGGCCACTAATCCGCACTGTACCGGCCGATGATAGAAGGGAAAATTCAGCAACTCCTTGTCGGAAAAAATGATATTTTGCTGCATCAGGTAACCAAACTCTGAAAACGCCTCTCCGGAAATTTGAAAATGGTCTACCAGAAAATCCAAATATTTTTTGGCCGGAGAAGTTCTTGAAGACAAAAACGGGACCCGAATCCGATTCCTTGTTTTTTTAGGGGCAGCCTTCTTCATCTTTGCAGTTTTACGCATCTTAGCAATAAAAAAACCTTCGGTTTCATTATGAAATGGATACACCCGACACGCCTTTTCTAACGAAGGATGGTATCTCTTTTTATGAAATGCGGTCAACCCGCTCCTCAATTCTAACCCGGGAAGAGAGATCTCTTCCAATTCAACCGGAAATTCTTTGAGCGCATAATCTATCACTTCCTCGTTTTCCTGGGGGGTCAATGTACAGGTTGAATAGCATAGCACGCCTCCCGGCCGAAGCGCTCTTATGGCGCTGGCGATCAGGCCCTTTTGACCGGATGCCATCCGCTCACAGTGATGCGGTGTCCACCAGGTCAGCACTTCCGGGGATTTGTGAAGTGTGCCTAATCCTGTACATGCCGGATCCAATAATACTCGATGGAATGTCTCGAAATATTGATTACCAATTTGCTCTCCAAACAATTTAAAAATAGCCGTATTCACAATTCCAAGTCGCTCGAGGTTCGATGCCAGGGAACGTATCCGTTTCATCACAATATCATTGGCAAAGATGACACCCCGGTTCTCCATTAACGTAGCGATTTGGGTTGTCTTGGATCCCGGAGCTGCCGACATATCCAGCACCCACTCGCCCGGCCGTGGATTCAAAACAAGCGGCGGTAGCATTGAAGCGATATCCTGCACATAGATGTGACCCAAATAGTGGGAAAGACTTTTGCCAATGGGATATGGCTGGTATATGATTCGAAAAGCATTATCAAATCCCTCGATAGCTTCAAAGCGGAAACCCTGCTCTATCAATAAATCCTGCAATGCGGCGATCGCACCTTTTAGCGGGTTAAAGCGAATGGTATGCGGTAAAGGTTTATCAATTTGATCGTAAATAAGCTGTTTCTCGCGTCCAACCAGCGCCTCCAGCAATTGATCCAATTCGTAAGAGATTTTATAACTCATATACCCAAAAGTTTTTTAGATATCATTTGTCTAACTCGTCATGGCCATTATCAAGAATGTCATTCTGCACCAGCTAACAATTTCTCAAATGGGAATGAAGATATCCACCATTTTTAATTTTCCTAATTTTTTAATTCCTCATCTGATTTTTTGTCTTAAATTAGTAATCAAAAATGGAATAAATGCAATGCAGCTTCGTTATAAGACCCAGGAAACAGACGGGGTGCTGGTTTTCTCCTTTGAAGAAGAGAGCATATCTCACGATCTCGCCTCGGAGTTAAAAGAACTGGTATTCTTGAAAATCGCCGAAGGCTATTCCAAGATCGTACTCGACCTAACTAAAGTAAAAGAAATTGACAGCTCCGGGTTGGGTGCTTTGCTTTTCGGTAAGAGGCAGGCCAGCGGAAACGAAGGCGATCTTCGATTGGTGGGCGTTTCCGAATCGGTGCGGAACATGATCCGTATAGCGCAGCTTTCCCGCGTACTTGAAATGCATAAAAGTATTCAAGAAGCGGTTGATGCTTTCAAATAAGAACCAATTTCATATTCAAGCGTTGCTTAATATTACACTAATGCTTGCAAGATCGATCAATTTTTTCCATGTTATTAGTCAGAAAAAAAGAACACAACATTTATCTATATGCCCTTCTCGCGGCGATTCTACTACATCTGGAGATTTTTCTCCTTCCCTATCTCTTTGGTTTGCTTAAATTGCTGTTGCTGTCCTTTTTCCCAAACTCACACTTATTTGCTTCCCAACCGCAACCCAAACCAGTAACCCCGCCAATAGTCTTGGAATTCAAAAAGCCGGAGCCTCAATTGCCGGACAAATTCTGGGAACTACAAGAAAATCCCAATGCCAATGAGAAAACGCCGGAACAGAGCGATATTTTGTCAACAAAATCTTCGGTATCTGCCGCGCCCATCCTTGATGATCGGAAGGCCGATGCCTCTAAGTCCAAACCTCTCGCTGAGTCTCCGACGGAAGAACAAGAAGAAAAATCCCAGGAAGTACTCGATTACAAAGGAGACGAACCGATTTTTGTTTATAATACCAAGAGAAAATTTTCCAAGAATTTATTGACCGGTAAAGAAGAGCCAGATGAAAATCAATCCCAGGAAAAGGAGCAAGAAACCACTGAGGTTGTCAACCAAGAATTCGACCCAAAATTGGTGGGTGATTTTGCCCTCAGCACCTATGAATGGAATTGGGCGCCCTATTGGTTAGATTTTAAAAAAAAATTGTACCGTGTATGGACGGTGCCTCCGGCATATTCAAGACTGGGCATCATTTATGGATATACGATCATTTGGGCAAAACTAAATCGCAAAGGAGAAATGATAGATTACAAAGTGTTGAAACATGAGGGACATGAATCTCTTTTAGAGAGCAGCGTCGGGGCTATCCGAAGCTCCTTTCCTTTCAAGCCGCTGCCCAGTGACTTTCCAGATGAGTTTTTGGAAATTACCTTTCTGTTAAGATACCCAAATTTGAGAGAACCACCTGCTCAGTAAAATATTTTAAGGAGAAACTGAATGATCGAGATTTTTAAAAGCGGCGGAATAATGATGTACCCACTCTTGCTGGCATCCATCATCGGGCTCACCATCATTATCGAAAGGTTATGGAACCTGCGCCAAAAAAGGATCTTAGTTCCGGAAATTATTGCTGTTTTGGACAAAATAAATGAAATGGAAAATTTCTCTTTAGTCCGCTCTGTGTGTGAGAAGTTCGCGGGACCCTTTTCCCAAATTGCGATGAGCTGCATTGATAACAGGGATTTGCCGCAAGAAGAATTACGAATATTAATCGAAGATGAAGGCAGGCAGCAGGTGCGTTCCTTAAATCGTGGTTTGGGAATCATTGAGACGATCGCCGGCATTGCTCCACTAATGGGATTACTTGGAACGGTGTTAGGTATGATTAAAGTTTTTGACATAATCCAAACTTTGGGAGTAGGACAAGCTCGGGCACTTTCAGGAGGAATTTCGGAAGCACTAATTACGACCGCTGCAGGTTTAATGATAGGCATCCCCGCATTAATTTTTTATAACTACCTCAGCAGCCGTTCGGAAAGTTTAATTTTAGACATTGAAAAATACACTGTGTTGCTTTTAAATAAAATTGTTCGGCTTAACCATAAGACAGAAGCAAAAACTGAAATAAACTTTCGAGCCAAATGAAACTGATCAGCGAAAAGAAGAAAAAGGTTTTGCTGAATATCACACCCCTGGTAGATGTAACGCTGATACTCATTATCTTCTTTGTCATAACATCCACTTTTCTTGAGCAGCCCGGCATCAAATTGGAGTTACCCAAAACTCAAACCAGTGATTTGCAGCGAATCGAGAAAGCAGTCATAATTGTTTCAAAGGATTCAAAGATATTCTTCCGAAATAAAGAAATTTCTCTGCAAGAATTGCCGCCAATTTTAAAGGATGCAATGCAGGAAAGCATGGATAAGAGCCTGATCGTTAGCGCAGACAAGGTTGTGCATCATGGGCTTATCGTTTCCATTATGGATATCGCCCGTCAAAGCGGGGTGCAAAAATTAGTGGTTTCCACAGAACCGGAGTAGAGTCAGTCTAACACTAGAATTTCTTCATTTGAAAAAAGTACGGGACTCACAATAATTAATTGTCGGACTCACCCCCTGGCCCCCTCTCTTAGCCAGGAGAGGGAGAATAGAGACGAATTAATGCGAAGTCCCCTTCCCTATTAAAGAGAAGGGGATTTAGGGAATGAATTCAGAATAATAAACTTGCTTCAAATTTCTACTTAAACTTCAACTCTTTAGGAACAAGCTTGGACTTGCAAAAACCTTTTATGATATTTTAGAAATTGAAAATTTCTTATGATAGACACAGTCTTCGCACCCAAAGCCGGTCATTTTGATATTCAGAAAAAGGTTATTGCCAGCATAAGACAGGACCGATTACCCCATGCGTATCTGTTTTACGGTCCGCAGGGTAGCGGCAAGGAGGCTTTGGCAATAAAATTAGCTCAGCTTTTGAATTGTGAGAAGGATGCACTTCAGGCCTGCAATACTTGTGGGCAATGCTCAAAGATTGAAAGATTTCAGCATCCTGATGTAAAGTTCATTCTTCCCACTCCGGCAGAATCGAATATCACAGACAAAGAACTCATTGAGGCATTGCAGGAAAAAGCCCAAAATCCATATAGGCGGATTGATTTTTCCGGCAAGAATCTTTTCATTGGGATCGATACCATCCGCGAGTTGAAACTGGAAGCGCGCTTTAAACTGTATGAAGGGAAGAAAAAGATCTACATCATCAGCGAAGCAGACACGATGCGAACCGAAGCCGCCAATGCGATTCTCAAACTATTGGAGGAACCGCCAGCAAATCTCATGTTAATACTTACTACTTCCAACATTTACAAAATCATTCCTACGATCAAATCGCGCTGCCAGTTGATGCGCTTTAAACCCTTATCTGCAGATCAAATTCAGGAAATCATAGAGAAATATCATCCTAATATCGACACGGAAAAACTGCGATTGATCATCAGGCTGTCGGGATATAACATCAAATCGGCTTTTGACTTTCTGGATATGGATGTTTTAGCATTGCGCGAAACTGCCCTGGAATTCCTTCGAAAGTTGTCGTTAATACACCGCTCCCAGGAACTAATGCAAATTATTGAACCGCTGGGCAGAAAAGGAAGCCGCAACGAAGCAAAATTGGTTTTGTGGTTCCTGCTTCTCTGGTTCCAAGATGTTCTTCATTTAGAAAATCAAAATGGCGATGAATTGCTCAATTATGATTTGAAGGATCGGGTTGAAAAATTTATTGATTACGCTCCCAATGCGGACATTCAAAAAATCGTTTGGGAAATTGAAAATTCCATTAAGGATTTGGATGATGTCCGGAATTTCAATCCAGTATTGATTTTAACCAACCTTGCCATTAAACTTAATCAGAGGATTAGGGCATAATCCTGTGATTGTCCTCTCATTATCTTAACATTGAATCGAGGTTTATCGGTTGAGCGAAAAAGAACGCTACATGGTCACCAGTGCGTTGCCCTATGCCAATGGACCCATCCACTTGGGGCATCTTGCCGGCGCCTATCTACCCGCTGATATCTTTGTGCGCTACTGCCGTCTCAAGAAAAGAGACGTGGTCTACATTTGCGGTTCCGATGAGCATGGCGTTCCCATTTTATTGCGAGCGCGTTCAGAAAATACTTCACCACAGGAAATTGTTGATCGTTATCATGCAATGATCGAAAAAAGTTTTGCGGCTTTCGGAATGTCTTTTGATTATTACGGAAGAACGTCATCGAAAATTCATCATGAAACCAGTCAGGATTTCTTTATCAAATTGGCTGAAAAAAACATCTTTGAGTTGAAAGCAGAAAAACAGCTCTATGACCCGGAGGCAAAGATGTTTCTTGCCGATCGCTTTGTGAGGGGCACCTGCCCTGTTTGCGGTTATGAGGATGCCTATGGTGATCAGTGCGAAAAATGCGGTTCTTCGTTAAGCCCGTCTGATTTGAAGAACCCCAAGAGCGCCATCACCAACGCCAAACCGATTCTCAAGGAGACAACCCACTGGTATTTGCCTTTGGAGAAGTTTCAGCCCAAACTGGAAGAATGGATCGGCAAGCACCCGGAATGGCGGCCCAATGTCCTCGGCCAGATCAAGAGCTGGTTCAACGAGGGTTTGAAGAACCGGGCGGTCACCCGTGACTTGCCATGGGGAGTTCCCATACCCGCAGAAGTGGCGGAAAAAGCGGGCGTCGATGCCTCGGGTAAAGTACTCTACGTGTGGTTTGATGCTCCAATCGGTTACATCTCTGCCACCAGGGAATGGGCTATTGCGCGGGGTGAGCCGGATCTGTGGAAGGAGTATTGGCAGAACGAGAATAGCAAGCTGTTTCATTTTATCGGCAAGGATAACATTGTGTTTCATTGTCTGATCTTTCCTGCCATGTTAATGGCACATGGCGATTATGTAGTGCCGGAAAATGTTCCTGCCAACGAGTTCCTAAATCTGGAAGGGAACAAACTCTCCACCAGTAGAAACTATGCGGTTTGGCTGGATGATTTTTTAAAAAAATTCGAAGCGGACTCCCTGCGATATTCACTAACCATGAATATGCCCGAAACCCGCGATGCGGATTTTTCATGGAAGGAATTTCAGGCAAGGCACAACAATGAACTGGCAGATATACTGGGCAATTTCATTAATAGAACCTTTACTTTTGTCAATAAATATTTTGATGGGAAAATTCCCAATGCCGGCGATTATGATGAACTGGACAAAGAGTTGTTGAACAAGTTGGCTGAAGCAAGAGAAGGTGTTGGGAAGACAATCGACAATTTTCAGTTTAAAGAGTCGCTCAAAAGAACCATGGATTTTTGCCGCTTTGCCAATAAGTATTTCAATGATAAAGAACCCTGGAATACGCGCAAATCGGATTCCGCGAAATGCGCCACAACGTTAAGCCTTTGTACACAAGTTGCCTATTCGCTGGCAATACTCATAAACCCGGTTTTGCCGTTCACTTCCCAAAAAATCTGGAACATTCTAAATCTTCCAGGCAAGCCGGAGGAATCTGGGTGGGATTATGTTGGCGCCACGCCGCTTCAAGATGGGCACATTATCGGAGATTTGGAAATTCTCTTTGTAAAAATCGAAGATCCGGTAGCCCAGGAAGAAGTTGAGAGGCTCAAAAAAGTTCAAACCGAAATGCAAATCGAAAAGGAGAAAGAGACCATTTTGGAAAATTTAATATCTTTTGAAGAATTTCAAAAAGTAGCCTTAAAAACGGCCAAAGTTATTGAGGCTGAGAAGATTCCTAAGGCAGATAAACTGCTTAAATTAAAAGTGAACTTAGGAGATGAAGAACGTCAGCTTGTGGCGGGAATCGCCCAACACTATACTCCCGAAGAACTTATCGGCAAAACCATCATTATCGTTGCCAATCTGCAGCCTGCAACCATCCGTGGCATTGAGTCACAAGGAATGTTATTGGCAGTTGAAGACGGAGATCAATTAACACTGCTTACCACAGAAAAAGAAGCAGCGCCCGGGAAAAGAGTGTCATAAAATCTCCCTTTTGAGTAATGACTATTCAGCATATTCTTCACAAATCGATCCGCTCCGATCCAAAATGGAGATATCGATTTGATGAAGAAGATCCGATTCTCACCAAATCATTGGAACTAAGGGGTATATTATCTCCCCTTGTTCTGCTTCAAGATAAGAATGAGTTCGTTATTTTAGACGGCTTCAAACGTTATCGATTTCTAAAAGATAAAGCTGCTCTACAGGTAGCTGCTTTTCTATATTCAGCACAACAAGCAAAAGAAGGCTTAATTCATAGCGTTTTGCTAAATGAAACGAATCGTTCTTTAAGCACCGTCGAAAAAAGCAATGTGGTGAAAATAATTCAGTTGTTTCGCGATGATGGAGACTTCCAAAACAAAATTTATAGTTTTTTGAAAATTCCAGCCAAAAGGCAATTCATGCAAAAATACTTGACGATCAATGCTTTTCCAGACAGGGCAAAACAATACTTCCATGAATATCAATTCAGCTTGCGGCAAATCGAACGCTTTATCCCCTTCTCAATTCAATCATTACTTAGTTGGATAAAATTGGCTCAGGAACTTCACATAAAAGCGCAGGAATTTGTACAACTCGCGGAGACAATCTGGGATATTTCGATCAAGGAAAATATCGCGATAGATCAACTTTACAATACATTCAAGATGGATGAACTACTGAAGCTGAAGTCGACTGCTCACCAAAAATCAGCAAATCTAAAAAACCTTCTTCATCAAAAGCGCTATCCAATGCTGAATAGCATTCAAGAAAAAATGACAAAACAGTTTGAGCATATTCAGGAAAAGAGCCCGCTTCCGATGAAGGTCTCTTGGGATAAAACACTGGAACAATCTGGCTATTGGCTAAACATTTATCTGGAGCATCAAGATTCAGTGGATCAACTACAAACCTTTTTTGAATCTCCTGAATTGAGGGGTGATCTAAAGAGACTATTTCAAATAATAATGCATAGCCTGGAGGATTCCAATGAAACGTCGTGATTTTCTAAAAACGTCCGTTGCCGCAGGAATGGGATTATCACTGTTCCCAAAAGTCGAAGGGATTTTGGCTCAAGAAACTTCCACAATTAAACCAGCGCATCCAGTGGTCATATCCAGTGCCAATGGAGAAAGGGCGGTAAAGAGAGCAATGAAATTTCTGCAAAACGGAACAGATCCATTGGACGCTGTAATAAGCGGCGTAAATATTGTGGAGGATGATCCGGACGATATTACTGTTGGATACGGCGGCCTTCCCAATGAGGAGGGCGAGGTTGAGTTAGATTCCTGTGTAATGCATGGTCCTACCCATAATGCTGGCGCTGTAGCGGCAATACAAAAAATTAAGAATCCATCAAAAGTAGCAAAACTGGTAATGGAACGAACCGATCACGTTCTTCTGGTTGGGCAAGGTGCATTACGATTTGCCAAAGCCCATGGATTTAAAGAAGAAGATCTTCTCACCGAAAGATCAAGAAAAATTTGGTTGTACTGGAAAGAAACGCTAAACAAAGAGGACGATTGGTTTCCATCGCAGTTAAATGACCTGGATGAAGAAGTCAAGAAATATTTTCATCTTGGAGGTACTATCAATTGCTGTGCGGTTAACACCAATGGAGATCTCGCGGGAGTAACCACGACGAGCGGATTGAGTTTTAAAATCCCGGGTCGAGTAGGGGACTCTCCAATCATCGGGGCAGGTTTATACGTAGATAATCAAGTTGGCGCCGCCGGTTCCACGGGAAGAGGAGAAGCAAATCTGAAAAACCTAGCCTCATTTATGGTTGTTGAATTTATGCGTAATGGAAAATCTCCTGTGGATGCTTGCTTAGCCGCCTGCCAGAGGATCGTTGACCATACTATACTTCCGGCATTGCTGAACGAAGATGGAAGACCCAATTTTAATGTGAAATTCTATGCTATCAATAAGAAAGGGGATTATGGGAGTGCGGCTATTTACAGCGGTGGGACTTTCTGGATTGCAGACGCAAAAGGAGCTCGATTGGAAGAAATGGCTTATATATTTAAGAAAAGTGAATAGCGCATAAACGTGCAGAGCTGTATAAGCATAAGAAAACTTTGTTATTCCTTTTCAGCAATGATGATTGCAGGTGTTGTCTTCTATTTAATGTTTTTCCCTCCTCAATGGTTGTTAACGCAGATTTCGATAAGCTTTCCGGGGTGCATATATTTTGTAGAGACTGTGGATCCAGTTATAGCGCTTACCATAGATGATGGTCCTGATCCGACTACAACTCCTGAAATTCTTGAAGTGTTATCACAATTCAATGCAAAAGCCACATTTTTTCTGGTAACAAATCGAATTGACGGAAATCAAGAAACTGTTGCCCGCATAGTTGATGAGCGTCATGAAATCGGAAATCACTTAACCAGACACGACCAGGCTAGCATCTGTTTATCCGTTCAGGAATTTGAAGCAGAATTCATCAAGGCTGATTCAATTCTCTCTCGATACTCCAAGATCAATTGGTTTCGACCCGGTTCAGGTTGGTATGATCAAAAAATGATTTTGACTGTAGAGAAATTTGGCTACCAATGTGCGCTGGGATCGGTTTATCCTTTTGACCTGATCATTCCCTGGACGGGGTTTCATGTGAAACATATTCTATTTAATGTGAAGCCGGGATCAATCATCATTCTTCATGACGGAGGGGATAAGGGCAAGAGAACTATCAATACTCTCGGGGAATTATTGCCCGTTTTAAACCAGCGTGGATTTCGAATCGTAACCCTTTCGGAACTTGTTAATTCAAGCCAGAAATGAAATTATAAGATATATTTATGTTCACTATTTCAACTATTAACTGTTTCACGTGAAACGGTTTGATTTGGTCCGTGCCGCTGTCGCTTCTCCAGATAAATCATTAATACCACAGCATCCCCCTGTCTTACCCCGGGAATTCTCAGAGCTTGCCCTAAGGAACGAGGACGGATTTGTTTAAGCTTCTCTCTACTTTCTGCAGAGATTGAAGCAATGTTTTCGTAATCAAAATCATCGGGGATAATCCGGTCTTCCATTTTTTTAAACTTCTGAATTAGATTCTTCTGTCGTTCCAAGTAGCCCTCATATTTTAAGGTGAATTCAACATCATCAATTACAGAATCGGAATATCCAGAATCCAGATTCAACATTGGCATTAATTGCTTTAATCGAATTTCCGGTCTTTTAACAAGCTTTTTTACAGGTGTTGAAACGCTAATTGGCGAAGCATCCAATGTCTTGGCATAAGGGTTAAAAATCTTTGGCCCAAGTCGTTCCCTATCCAATTCCTTTTGGAATGATCCAATTTCTTCTTTCTTCTTTAACATTTCTTCATAAACAGGTTTGGGTAGTAAGCCTATTCTGTATCCGTGTTCCATTAACCTTGAGTCCGCATTATCATGGCGCAATATCAATCTGAATTCCGCGCGGGAAGTAAACATCCGATAAGGTTCAAGAATTGTTTTGTTAATTAGATCGTCTATTAAGACCCCGATATACGCCTCAGAGCGATCCAAGATGAGTGGAGGATCTTCCTGTAATTTTAGGGCGGCGTTAATTCCGGCAATTAGCCCTTGCGCTGCAGCCTCTTCATACCCGGAAGTACCGTTAATCTGTCCGGCAAAGTAGAGATTGTCTACTAGCTTCGTCTCTAAAGTAGGATGCAGTTGAAATGAAGGGAAGAAATCATATTCAACTGCATAGCCCAATCGAATGATATGAGCGTTTTCTAATCCCTCCACTGTCTTTATGGCCTTATTTTGAACATCTTCGGGAAGGCTGGTGGAAAAACCATTTACATATATTTCGGGATTATCAAACCCCTCCGGCTCCAAAAAAATTTGATGTCTTTCTTTATCGGCAAACCTAACCACTTTGTCTTCAATGGAAGGACAATAGCGCGGACCCAAAGCTTTGATAACCCCCGTGTACATCGGGGAACGGTTAAGTCCGGTTTTTAATAACTCATGAGTGACACCACTCGTGTATGTTATATAACAGCTTAGTTGTTGTCGTTTAATTTCTTTTGTTTGAAAGGAAAAAGGAACAATGGGATCATCAGGTGTCTGCTCTATTACTTTGTCAAAATCTATCGAATCCCGATGTACTCGTGGTGGCGTACCTGTTTTTAATCGCCCGGTCACAAAACCAACATCTTTAAGATTCTCTGTCAACCCCCTAACCGCATTTTCACCGGCTCTCCCGCTTTCCAAATTTCTTAATCCAATATGAATGCGGCCATTCAGAAACGTCCCGCAGGTCAATATCAAAGCATTACAGGGGATGATACTTCCATCTTCAAGAAGCGACGCGTGTATTTTATTATTTACTATTTGGAAGCCCACGGCAGAACCATTAATCACCTCCAAATTTTCCTGCGCAAAAACTCTTCTCTGGGCGTTCTTCATGTAGGCATTTCGATCAGCTTGTGCTCGCGGTGACCAAACCGCAGGGCCCTTGGATCTATTCAGCATTTTGAAGTGGATTCCGGTGACATCGATAATCTTGGCCATTTCACCGCCCAACGCATCTATTTCCCGCACTAAATGTCCCTTGGCTAATCCCCCAATAGCTGGATTACAAGACATTTTTCCAATAGTATCACTCTTAAGCGTCACCAATGCCGTTCTTAATCCCATTCGAGCCGTGGCTAAAGATGCTTCAATTCCAGCATGCCCACCTCCCGCAACAATAACATCAAATTTCTCCATAAACATATCCCCTATGTTTCACGTGAAACGCCTATTTCCCTATGCAAAAATTTTGGAAGATGTGATTCAATATATCCTCTGAGGTTGTTTCGCCAGTGATTTCACCTAATTTATCCAATGCCAACCTGAGATCAACCGAAATAATCTCCTCGGTCGAATTTTTTCTGAGCGCATTTGAAGCATGCCTCAAAGCAGCAATTGTTGCTTCAATTACATTCCTATGACGAGAACTAGTAATTACAATCTCCTCCGCTTCGAGGCTTTGATCCCGCAATAATTGTCTTTTCAGTTCTTTCTTTAACTTGTTGATTCCTTTTTTCGCCATTACTGATACCTTTAGAAAAGGGAAGCTTAGGCTTTCCAATTTTTCTATCGTGTTTTTGTTCTCTCCCAGATCAATTTTATTTGCAACAACCACAAATCGAATTCTTTCCCGGCTATATGCTAGAATTTCAATCAATTTGTCATCGTCTTCACTTAGGGGAAGGTTTCCTTCAAAAATACAAATGGCAATATCAGAACTTTTAAGTTGTTCTAGCGTACGACTAACCCCGATTACCTCAACGGTGTCCGTGGTGTGCCTTATTCCTGCGGTATCAACAGCCTGAACAGCGATTCCATCGATTTGAAGGCCCACTTCCAAATAATCTCTGGTAGTTCCCGGTATATTGCTGACAATGGCTCGTTCCTTTCCTAACAGTAAATTCAAAAGGCTTGATTTACCTACATTGGCCTTGCCAATCAACAAAAGTTTGATTCCCTCCCGGAGCAATCGCCCATAATCATACGTATTTTTCAATCGATGCAACCTGTTTATTGTATTCTCTATACGGCTGTTTAGCTCTATCAACGGTAAAGCCACAATTTCCTCGTCCGAAAAGTCCAAATTGATTTCGACCAGGGATAAATAGCTTAGTATTTCGTTCTTAATCTTAGTAATGTTCTCAAATAGCCTTCCCTCCAGATGTCGCATGGATTGATTCAAACTTTGACGGGTTCTAGCTTGAATTACCTCTGCCACAGCCTCGGCTCGGGATAAATCGAATTTATTGTTCATAAAAGCACGGAAGGTGAATTCTCCAGGCTCCGCAATCCTTGCGCCCAATTTTATGGTCTCTCGAATGATTGAGTCGATTATTAGCGGATTACAATGGCAGCTAATCTCAACCACATCCTCTCCAGTATATGATTTCGGCAAATTAAAAAAGGTAATAACCACTTCATCTATCAGGTTTTGATCCTCGAAATCACACAATTCAGTAAAAATAGCTCTGCGTGCATTGTTGGTTGTGACTTTCTGCCTGACTAGATTATTTGTAATGAGGAGGGCACTCTTGCCACTCATACGGATGACTGCAATGGCACCATTTCCCAGAGGAGTCGAAAGAGCAACAATAGTATCTTCATTATAGAAATACTTCATCAATCAAAACTTTTTCCTTCCCTATTTTTTCCGTTTGGAAGATATCTTTTTCGAAGAACCAGTTTTGTCCTGTTCGGAGGTAACGTCAGCTCCGGGATGCATTTTTTTCTTGATCATTCTCGTTTGAACCATACTAAATAGATTAAACAAACTATAATATAGATTTAATCCGGAAGGGAAAGAATAGAAAATGAACGTAAGAAAGAAGGGCATTATATAAGACAGCATCTTTTGTTTGGGATCCGTAATATTCATCTTTGACTGCCATATCATTGTAATTCCCATTAATATTGGCAGTACGTGAATAGTATCTCCTAACAGTGGTAAACTAAAACCTAAGAACAATTCATCTGGTTGAGACAAATCGGTGATCCACAATGCAAATGGCTGTCCTCTTAGTTGGATAGTTGAGCGAAAAACAACAAAAAGGGCGACCAACAACGGCATTTGCAATAACGTTGGTAGGCAACCACCCAGCGGATTAATACCATGTTCTTTATAAAACTTCATCATCTCTTTTTGCATCCTCTGAGGATCATTCTTGTATTTTTCGCGCAACTCCGCAATTTTAGGCTGAAAGTACTGCATTTCACTCATGGATTGGTAGCTTTTCTTGGTCAAGGGGTGGAGAACCAGCTTAATCAGGACAGAAAAAATAATTATAACAATCCCGTAATTTGGAATAAACTGGTGGAAGAACTTGAGAACATACAGCACTAGCAATCCAATGGGTCTAAATATTCTCTCATACCAATCCTTATTCATGATTAACGTTTGCAAATCTCTCCGATAAGATTTGAGAATATTATAATCAAGAGGTCCCAGATAAACCATGAAGGAATCAGCCTGGCTATAGGTTGGATTAAGAGGCACATCCAACGAAACCGAATATATTTTTCTTAAGAGGTCGTTATCTTTTTCTCCAGATGCATTTAAAATCGCGCCATTCATCTTATCAGGTGTATTGGGGATTAGCGATACGAGGAAATATTTGGTACGAATTGATGTCCAATCAACGCGTCCATTCAATGGTTTCTCTTCAACCTTATTGGCACCAATATCTAAGTCTTCGAGCTCCCCCGCCATTGAGGCGTATGCGCGTGCATAGCTATAATCTTCACTAGCATTTTTTTCGGTGGATTCCAGTCCTTTTTCCCAACTGAAAAAATAACGTCTATTGATAATGTAATCCTGAAGTCCTTCCAGCTTGACAATAACATCAATCGAGTATTTGTCATAGTAAAAAAACAACTTCTTTGTGACCTTTCCATTTCTTACCGGCAGATAAAATTCTATTACCAGAATAGGGTTATTCTCATCTAATACAAGTCTTTGCCCACCTATTTCTTTCATGAATAAATTATGTTCGTTTAGATTAAATTGTCTGCCGTCGTTGTTCGTAAATGCAATATTTAATCCATTGTCATTTATCAGGTTCAAGTTCCCACCAGCAGAATTCTTGTAATTTTTTAGCTCCCAATTTGTTATGGCTCCGCCATTTTCGGTTGAAATAGTGGCAGAAATATATTTGTTCTCTATCTGAACAGTGGCTATGTCCGGCGATTCAATTGTTGATCCAATACTTTCTTTGCGTACGTCCTGAGGCGTTGGTTCCTCCGGAAGCAATGTATCTCCCTTAACTTTGCTTTCAACAATCTGGGATCCAATTATTGTGCTATCTACCGATAGGCTATCGTTGACTGCGTCAGTCGATTTTGGTTGACGATCACCCATGATTAACCGCTGGTAAAAAGGCGTGTACATTAAAATCACGACCAAGAATATCAGAAAAAAACCAATAATTGCCTTTTTATCCATACTTTTACAAACCTTTGCCTTTTTTATGGAACAGGATCAAATCCGCCATGATGCAATGGATGACATTTTGAGACTCGCTTGAGCGATAGCCAGGACCCCTTGAAGACACCATGCTTTTGAATAGCTTCGATTGAATATTTCGAACAAGTTGGGTGAAATCGACAAGAAGGAGGAAAAAGGGGGGAAATGATGAAGCGATATAATTTGATAAAATTAATGAGAATTGTTTTCATTGAATCACTAGTAGTTTCTTTATTTCCATTTTTAATGTCTTATAGTTAATATTCACTTGTTTTAATAAAATAACTATTCTCATGTTATAAAACCATCCGGGATTCAAACGGTAAATTTCGCGAATTACCCTCTTACCTCTATTCCGGTTAACAGCGTTGCCTGATTTCCTTGGAACCAATACGGCGAATTTTTTTTCGCTAGAATTTTCGTAATAAATTGTGAGGTATGCGCCGTTTTTTCTTATCCCTGAATCGAGAATGTTTTTGATGTCCTGGTCTTTTCTTAGTATTTGCTCACGCGGAAGCCTAGTTCTTTTTACGATATTGTTATAATTCATCGCTGACAGTGAGACGCTTCCTTCCTTTCGCCCGGCGTCGGGATAATACTTTGGAACCCGATTTACTTGAATTCCTCGATCGAAATCCATGCTTATTCTTGCGCTTCCGATTACTGGGTTGATAGGTCCTTTTCATCCATTTCCTCTATTAGAAATTTTATTTAGCCGATAAATAAAACAAATTTTTTAAGTCAAATCAACAATTAACATTCTTATCATAACAAATAAAAGTCGTTATCACTTCCGGCTGAGACTAGGATTCGAAATCAATCCGCGCGAAAATGTGTTGAATTTTATTAACTCGGCATGTAATTTTTAACAATGCCGCAGATAATATCATTCATCATTCAAAAAGGTGGTTGTGGAAAAACAACCACGACAGCCAACACTGCAAGTTATCTTTCCATGCAGGGATTTAATGTATTGGCGGTCGATATGGATCCGCAGGGAAACTTAACGCAACATTTTGGATTTGACACAGACTCATTGGATCGAACAGTTAATCATATCTTCCTAAATCAACACACCTTTGAGGAGGTGGTTTTAAAGCGAAACGAAAATCTTCATCTGCTGCCAAATAATGTTGCAATGAGCAATGCTGAGATGACATTCCATAAATCCATATCACGAGAATATATTCTTAGAGATATTCTGACGCCTGTTGCCAATGATTACGATTTCATCCTAATAGACTGTCCACCAAATTTGGGGATACTCTCAATTAATGCACTGGCAGCGTCCACTGAGTTTATCTTGGTTGTGGCTCCTGAGTTTTTCCCCATGAAAGCCATTAAGCCTCTATACGAAACATTCTTAATGGTGAAAAGCAAACTAAACCACTCTCTTCAATTTAGAGGCGTGTTGCTAACGATGTGTGATTTTCGAACAAATCATGCAAACGAGGTGCGAAACATTCTGAAAAAAAACTTCCCTCATAAGTTGTTCAATTCCTTCGTTCGACAAAATGTTACTCTGAAGGAAGCTTCTTCGGAAGGAAAGAGTATTTTTGAATACGATGACCACTCCATTGGCGCATTCGATTATCAAAATTTTGTCGAAGAATTTATTCGGGATCATGAGAAAGTTAAGAAGAAAAAAACCTATTATGAGGATATGTTTCGTCAGTTAGAACCCGGTGAAAAAAATGAAATCATTCAATTTGCAATTCAAAACCTTTCCAATTACAATCGTAATCGCATTGAGGAAATCAGTTCCGACCCAGTTTTGAAAGAGGCCTTGACCATTGAACGAAATAAAATAATCGAGAAACTATTTCCATACCGTCAACACGATTCAAAAACAGCATGAAGATCCTCTCCATTACATTTGTTTTTTTGATGTTGACCCGGGTTTACTCGGCATTCGATTATCCTGCAATAAGCGCGCACAATGCAGGTTTAGCGAACAGCAATTTGGCTTCAACCATTGTGCCGGATGGATTTTTGTTAAACCCGGCACTATCCGTAAATGCTATATCTTTTTATGCCGGATTAAACTATTTCCAACTGTTCAATTTAAAGGAACTTACCTATTCAAGTGGGCAGGCTGCTCTTCCCCTCAAGGGATTTTACTTCGGACTTGGTATTCAGACTTTTGGGGAAACGCTTTACCGAGAAAACAAAATCACACTTAATTCCTCCAAAAAGTTAATCGATCAAAAATTAGCGATTGGATTATCGGTCAACATATATAACATCTCTGTCCAAAATTACAATAATATCAACACGTGGGGATTGGATTTAGGATTTCGATTTTCTTTATCAGAAAACTGGCATGTGGCAGGAGTCGTAGAAAATATCAATCAGCCCAAACTTAATGGTTATGCCGAAGAACTGCCCAACCGCGTTCAATTTGGCTTTGAATACCGGGTAGCCAGTCAACTTTACTCCAATGTTTCGATTCAAAAAGATGCCTGGTTTGATCCTGCGGTATTAGTTGGTGTTGAATATAGTCTGACAAATTCGCTTGGTATCCTCAGCGGTTTTTCTTCTGCCGCCAATTTGCCATCAGGGGGAATCAACTTAAATATCCTTAACATTAATATCAGTTATTCCATTCAACATCACTTTGAGCTTGGGCCTACTCATTTTATTGGCATTGCATATAATCCGGGTGGTTGAATTCAAAGATGAGCCGTAAAACCGTTATTATTATTTTTCTATTAATTCCTTTGGTTTTAATCTCCCAGGAAAAATCCCAACAATTAGGTTCAGCAAAGAGGCAATTGGAGCAAGTCCGGTCGGAAATCAATCAATTGCAAACCGAGCTTGATCAAACCGAAGAAAAACTGGAATCGGAGTTGTCCACAGCCGAAAATCTGGATAAACAAATTAATCTGGTTCAAAAAGCGCTCACCTTATTGAAAAAAGAGATCAGCAAAAAAACCGTGAATATTGCCTCTATTAACGGGCAAATAGATGTGCTTAGGAAACAAATTACTGCTTTACAGGAGGTTTTTAGCAAGCAAATCCTATTCGCATATAAGCACCAGCGGGGAAAACAACTTGCCTGGATATTAGGTTCAGAGAGTTTTCACCAAGCTATGATTCGATACCTTTATTTCAGCAAAATGTCCGAACAGGCTCGCTCATACTATGACCGCCTTGCTCAGAAAAAAACAGATCTAAGTAATCTGCAAGTGAAACTGCAAACTGAATTGACAGAGCAGCGCAGTCTAGCGGCTGATAAAGAGAAGGAACAAGATGAATTAAAGACAAAACAAGACACCCGGGAAAACGTCATTAATAAAATCACCCGGAATAAAACACTTTTAGCAAAGGCAATTGACGAAAAAAGGAGAAATTATAAAGAGATCGAAAAATTAATTGCCGGACTGGAACGACAAAAACCTGAGCGAAAACTCTCGATGGAGGATCAAACCCGCTGGGAAAAGCTCACCGGCAATTTCGTTGAACATAAGGGAAAATTAGGCTGGCCGGTCAACGGGGATGTTGTCCATCGGTTCGGTAATTACCGGAATCCGCAATTGAAAACCGTATTGAATAACACCGGAATCGACATTCGCGCTGAAAAGGGAACGGAAATCCGCTGCGTTTTCCCCGGTGTGGTGAGTTTGATCACCTATATGAGCGGTTTCGGAAACACCGTTATTGTAGATCACAATAACGGCTATTATACTGTTTACACCCATATGGATGAGGTTCTTGTATCAAAATTTCAGTTCATCGAATCGGGGGAAATCATCGGGGCAGTAGGAACTTCCGGATCCCTGGAAGGCGCCATGCTTCATTTTGAGATTTATGGGGATAATGTGCCACTAAATCCTTTAAGCTGGCTGAAAAAAATGTAATATTAATTAGAACCGGTTGAACCGAACCCGCCGCGGGTTTTCCCGGCAAAATCAGGATTGTCCTGTTCATCCCACTCAATTTTGGGGAGTGAATTTTTTTCAAAAATGATCTGAGCAATACGGGTTCCTTTTTCAATCACAAACGGCCCATCCTTCTGAGGATCATTTGGATTATAATGTTTGATCAGGGCAATTTTTAATTCATCCTGGGGTCCGCAATAATCTTCATCGATGATGCCCACATCATTTGCCAGGCTAATGCCATGTTTAACAGAGAAACCGCTACGGATATGAATCCTGAAATAATACCCTGGTGGTGATTCGATGATCAAGCCGGTTGGTGCCAATGTAACCTGACCGGGATACAGCTCTATTGTTTCGGAGGTGTAAACATCCAGTCCCACCGAATGGGGCGTTTTTCTCTCCGGCAGTGGAATACTCTTGTCTTTGCGGTAAATTCTGATTTTCATTTTGTTATGTGACTTCTAAAATTGATGATATTAATTTTATGGTCATTGCGAGGAGTGAAACGACCTGCCTGCTGCAGGCAGGCGAATCAATCCGATATATGAGCAGCATACAATTGAGTTTGCTTCGCTTCGCTCGCAAAGACATCTAGAAAATATTAAACAATGACGTTAAACAGCGAACACAATTCAATTCTTATCTTAACTGCCCTGCCGTTCGAATCCAGAATCATTCTTAACCACCATAATATTAACATCAAGCCCAAAAAACTAACAACTTATCAATTAGAGGAATCCATTTATATTATTGAAGTTCCGATCGGTTTTAAATTCAATCCATCAATTCTGAATCGTCAAATAGAAAAAATCTCTCCAAAACTGATTATTAATTTCGGTATTTGTGGTGCACTGGAGAGCACAATCCCAATCGGATCAGCTTTTTGTATTGTCAGGGTTTATCATTTTGATAAGAAACTTTCTGAAATCAAATTATCTGAGATCATAAAATTATTTCAACCGGCATCATTATTAACTGTTGATGAAGCGGTGCTGAATGCGGAACAACGGGATGAACTTTATTCTGAAACCGGTTGCCGGCTTGCGGATATGGAAGCCTTTCACATTGCACTATTCTGCAAAGTACGTCGGCTTCCGTTATTGATCGTCAAGATCGCTTCCGATTTCGCTGATGAAAACAGTCTGACTGTTATTAAGTCGAACCGATCCGTACTCAAACGCTCATTGACAGATACTTATGAAAATTTGATGTTAGCCATCTAAATCCGAAATTCCTTAGCCTTGATTCACTCCTCCAAAACCGGATAATCACCCGGCAACAACATGTGCAATGGATAGCCCGGTCTCTCTGTCACGGTTTTGAGGAAATCGATGAACCAATCTTCTTCAAGCCGATTCTCGATAGATGTTCTTGTCGCTCTTCCGAAATTAATCAATCCTTTATTCTCCGGAATTTCCTCAATCTTGACAAACCTTTCAGAAGGTATTTTAGCCGCGGCGCGGGCAATTTGAATAGCGCGGCTCAACCCCCCGATTTCGTCCACCAGGCCATTGTCCTTCCCATCGATGCCGGAATAAAAACGACCTTCGGCAATTTGCTCAACCTGGCTGACTTCCATATTTCTGCCATTGGCTACCTTTCCCACAAAAATCGCATAATACTTTTTGATCAGCGTTTCCATCTTGGCGTGCTCTTCCTCGGTCAAATTTCTCGCCGGAATTTGTCCGAATAAAGGTATGTGCACCCCAAAACCCAGATCAGCGTGTTCACCGCGTTTTACGTAGTCTGAAGTCAGTCCCAGTTTGCCGGTAAATCCTTTGTCGTAAATCCACAGGCCAATGACCCCGATTGAACCGGTGATGGTATTGGGCCCGGCAACAATGGTGTCCCCGTACATCGAAATCCAGTATCCACCGGAACCCGCCACCTGTCCCTGGCTGACGATAACCGGTTTCTTCTCGGCGCATTTTCGGAGCGCTTCGGCAGCCACATCCGACGCCATGCCGTCCCCACCGGGCGAATCCACCCGGAAAACAACCGCTTTGACTTTACCATCATCGCGAAGCCGGTCGAAAACCTTTTCCAGTTTTCGGGCATTGATCCCCCGGTCAATGTCGCAGACGCCCAATCCGTAAACCACGGCAATGTGAGGCGGATTGCCCCAGTCGGTGTACGCATCGGCGTAATCGTGCAGCATATTTCTCAGCATAGGGCTTTTCTTTTTGCCCACAACCGACTTCATTACTTTGTCCAGATCGCTCCAGCGGGCAAGCTGGTCAACTAACCCCAGTTCCATTGCATCCGATGGCAGCAAGGCAACCTTGTTATCGATGATGTCATCGAATTGGGCTGACGTTAAATTCCTGGGCTGGCAAACTTCGCCTCTGACCGATTCATAATGGTCATCCACAAACGCCTGCCGCTGCTCGCGGTCGGCTTCGGAAAAATCCTTGCGGGAGAGCGCTTCTGCCGCCGATTTATATTTGAAAAAGCGCCATTCATCGATACCCAATCCCAATTTGTCCAGCGTTCCTCTCAAAAATGTATGGCCCATTAAATAACCTTCCAGATAAAGCATGCCCATCGGGTCCATCACAATTTCATCCGCCACGCTGGCTAAATGATACTGGGTCATCTCGGCATAATCGATAAAAGCAATCACTGTTTTTCCCTTTGCCTGCGCCTGTTTCAATTCCTGGCGGATTTCCCAGGCATGCTCCGGAAGCATATTCGCCGAGGATAAATTCAGGGCAATCGCGGAAATCCGGGGATCATTTGCCGCAGCCTGAATATCGCGGATGATATCCAGAAACTTGTGCGTGTTGGGATCGAACCACACATACTTCTGGTAATCTACCCTGCCCTTTAATTCACGGGAATAATAAAACTTATTTTTTGAAATGGTCGGCGCTAAGAAATTGGGTGTGTACTCGCCAGCACGGATGCCATAGGTGTTAAAGACATGATTTTGTTTGGCGTCAAAATGGGACTGAGCCGACACGCCACCATACCCTAAACTCAGGCTGATACCCACGGTGAAGGCTTCGCTGTCAAAATAACGCCCGACCAGTTTCAATCCGGGGAGTAGCTCCAGCGCTCCGCCGGCACTCCACGGCGCATCTTTCAAGCGCTGCTGTTTCTGAATGGCAAAATCCCCGAAAACCGTAACGCG
>Ga0209536_100001013_pt1 | contig 46522 bp, 48 predicted proteins | sample DeeMarSeWOR28_12_FD_187461 | JGI IMG/M metagenome (GOLD analysis project Ga0209536, IMG submission 187461) | Marine sediment microbial communities from White Oak River estuary, North Carolina - WOR-2-8_12 (SPAdes) (version 2) | ecosystem: Environmental > Aquatic > Marine > Intertidal zone >...
TGTTTTCGGCCTGAACATGGTCGACTTCACTGGTCGCGCCTGAGTGCGCACTAGCCGCGAACATCAAGCCACACGTCAGGCCAAGAATCGCCGGAATATACAAACGCCTAGTCTGCTGCATTGTGTTTCACCTCATTGTCATCAATGCGGTCCCCGGGCGGCCCACAGTGGTGCGAGCAGCGCGGTTGTTGGTTTGAGCGCCGGTGTCTTGGCGGCCCCCGTCGGTCGCTGCATCGCGCCGGAGCCCACGGGCTCACCGCTTGCCGGGCTTATGCCGCGCGCCATTTTGTGACGACCGTCACACCAGATATTCGGACAAATGAAGGTTAACTTTAGAAACTTCTAATATTCAGAATCTAAACAACTAGTCATGGCCGTCACTTGCCACACCTGCGACAGGACCGGCCACTGCATGCGGGTAGAAGGGACGTGTTGGCGATCTGAGCGCAGGATTTTCCGTATCAGTGCTGGCGCGGGCGGTGCAGTCGCGCCACCACTAGGCTCACTACGGCGGTAGCGCCGCCGGCCAGCGCGCCATAGAGATGTGCCTCGGTCACCACGCGCGCCCCCACCCACTCGCCCGTACCGGGCATCGGCCCGGCCAGCCCTTCCCAGCCGAGTTTGACCACCAAGGCAATAGCCAGCACCAAAGCGCCGCGATCGCCCGCGGCCAGTGCAGCCACGATCCCGGCGGCGAACAGGCCATGCAACACGCCCGACAGGCCGACATACCAGTTCAGATCGGGCTGCCTGAGCAATAGTCCCGCGCTCACACCCAGGGCGCTGAGTAACAAGACGACCAGCCAGCGCTGGGTCGACAAACGTACGCCGAACAGCAGCCAGACCAGCACCAGCCCGGCCACATTCATGGCCAGATGCATCCAGCCGACGTGGACAATATGCCCACTGAGCACGCGCCACCACTGTCCGTCCAGGATCGCGGCGCGGTCATAACGCAGCGTCTCGATGAGCTGCGCCCCGCCAAGTTGGCCAAGCAGCGCCATCACCGCCAACGCCAGCGGCAACGCATTGCGGCGCAAGTGCTGCGAAAGCCGAGCGGTTCCGGGTTCGGTCATGGCGCGAGCATACAAGCGAATTCACATACTAGGCAAAAGGACATCGATCCGAGCTGGATTCCAGACGAGACACGGCTCGCGTATCATAGGGTCCTCTCTCGCCAAGCCATGCAGTGCTGGCGCTAATTCACCGCTCGCAGGCGTCCAACCACCGTTCCGACATGCAGGCAGCACGCGACCTATTCTCCTATCGACCGTACTGGGCGAAGCGTTTCGGCACCGCTGCGTTTCTGCCCACGTCGCGCGCCGAGATGGACGCGCTGGGCTGGGACGCGTGCGATGTCGTTCTGGTCACAGGTGATGCATATGTCGACCATGCCAGCTTCGGTATGGCACTGGTGGGCCGACTGCTCGAAGCTCATGGTTTTCGCGTCGGCATCATCAGCCAACCCGAGTGGCGTTCCAAGGACGCGTTCCTGCAGTTGGGCCAACCAACGCTGTTCTTTGGCATCACCGCAGGCAACATGGATTCGATGGTCAACCGCTACACCGCCGATCGCAAGATCCGCTCAGATGACGCGTATACGCCGGACGGAATCGGCGGACAACGTCCCGATCGTTCCGTCATCGTCTACGCACAGCGCGCGCGTGAAGCCTACCCGGACACGCCCATTGTGATTGGCGGCATAGAAGCATCGCTGCGCCGCGTAGCTCATTATGACTATTGGTCAGATCATGTACGCCGCTCGGTGCTACTGGATGCCAAGGCGGACCTGCTGGTCTATGGCAACGGCGAGCGCCAGGTCGTCGAGATCGCGCATCGACTCGCGGCCCGTGAACCCATTGACGCCATCACAGACATTCGCGGCACGGCGTTTGTATGCAAGGGACTTCCGGAGGGTTGGACCGAACTGGATTCGACCCACGTTGACTCCCCTGGAGCGTTGACGCCTCCGCCTGATCCCTATGCGAGCAGCCCCTCCGCGCCATCAGCGTCTGGTTCAGCGCCATCGGCTGCCGTTGTGAATTTTCAGCGGCGACACCAAAAAGTCGATCGCGAGCGCACAGTGATCCGGCTGCCTGCTTATGAACAGGTAAAGGGCGACCCGGTGCTCTACGCCCATGCCTCGCGGGTGCTGCATCTGGAAACCAACCCAGGCAACGCACGGGCGTTGGTACAACGACACGGTAGTCGCGATGTCTGGCTCAACCCGCCACCGCTGCCGCTGACCACCAAAGAGATGGATCGCGTCTATGAACTGCCCTACGCCAGGCGCCCGCACCCCAGTTACGGCACCGCAAAGATTCCGGCCCATGAAATGATCCGCTTCTCGATCACGATTCAGCGTGGCTGCTTTGGTGGCTGCACCTTCTGCTCGATTACTGAGCATGAGGGACGCATCATTCAGAATCGTTCGGAAGACTCGATCATTCGTGAAGTCGAGACCATTCGCGATACGGTCCCCGGCTTCACCGGAGTGATCTCCGATCTCGGTGGACCGACAGCGAACATGTACCGCTTGGCCTGCAAGAGTCAGGCGATCGAAGCCGCCTGCCGTCGACCCTCGTGTGTCTACCCCGGCATCTGCACCAATCTGAAGACCGATCACGGTCCGCTGATCAAGCTCTATCGTCGCGCGCGCGCCTTACCCGGCATCAAGAAGATCCTGATTGGCTCAGGCGTACGCTACGACCTGGCGATAGAATCGCCGGAATACGTGCGCGAGCTGGTCAGCCACCATGTCGGTGGCTACTTGAAGATTGCGCCCGAACACACCGAGGATGGGCCGCTATCGAAGATGATGAAGCCGGGGATGGGCAGTTACTATCGCTTCAAAGAACTGTTCGACAAGTACTCCCAAGAGGCGGGCAAGGACCAGTATCTAATCCCGTATTTTATCGCTGCCCATCCCGGCACCAGCGATGAGGACATGCTGCAATTGGCATTGTGGCTCAAGCACAATGGCTTTCGCGCTGATCAGGTGCAGACCTTTCTGCCCGCACCCATGGCGACCGCAACGGCCATGTACTACACGGGCAAGAACCCGCTGCGCAAAGTCTCGCGCACCAGCGAAAACGTGGTTGTGGCCAAGAAGCTGCGCCAGCGGCGCCTGCACAAGGCCTTCCTGCGCTATCACGATGCCAACAACTGGCCGCTGTTGCGCGAGGCGCTGCGGCGCATGGGTCGCGCCGACTTGATTGGCAATGGCAAACGCCATCTGATCCCGAGTTACCAGCCCGCTGGCACAGGCCAACTCGCGGAGGGCGCACGACGCACAACCGGCAAACACGCCCAGCAGTTCATGACTCAGCACACCCGCACCGCGCCGGCCAAGCCACGCTCGCGACGCGCGCCCGCGGCGAAACCGGACAGTCCAGGCAGCCCGAGCGGCCGCGGCAAGCGCCGCCGCAGTGGCAAATGAAAGGCTGGCAATGAGTCCCGGCCTCATGGGACCATGACTCAAGCGCCACGGTCGGACCAGGATTGTGCAACAGCGCACAACGCGAGGATTGGGGTTCACAGGGAGTCTGTGACATGAAGCATGGATGCAACTTTGCAGCGTGGTGCACCCGTTCCCTGCTCCTGGGTGCGGCCGCCATGGTGGCAAGCGCCACTTACGCCCAAGATCCAGCCGAGCGCGTGCTCGTGCGCGCCCAGCCGTTATCCGGCGTAGCGGTGTACCCCCAGCGTTCGGTTCCGGCCACGGTCGTCAGTCTAAACAACACGCTGATCAGCGCCGAAATCAGCGCGCCCATTGAGCAGGTTCACGTCCTGGTGGGCGACATCGTGGCGCAGCGTGATCTGTTGGTGACACTGGATTGTCGCGACTACAAGCTCGCCCTGCGCGAGGCCGATGCCCAAGCCGCCCGCGCCCGCGCCAGCGTCGAGCTGGCGCGCAAACAACATCAACGCTCACGATCGTTGGGCGGTCGCCAGCAGATATCTGAGGAGCTGCTCGACCAGCGCGAGACCGAATTGACGCTCGCCGTCCAAGATCTCGCGCTGGCGAGAACCCGCCTCGAGCAAGCGCAACTCAACGTCGAGCGTTGCAGTGTGCGCGCGCCGTTTGCCGGAGTGGTAACCGAGCGCCTGGCGCACATCGGCCAGCTCGCCGCAACGGGGACCGCGTTGCTGCGGCTGTTGGATAACACCCAGCTCGAAGTCTCCGCCCAGGTTCCGGTTGATAGCGTCGCCGCCCTCAGCGCAAGCACTGACATGTGGCTGCAGGCCAACGGCAGCCGCCAGTCGCTGTCGTTGCGGGCGATCACACCAGCCATCGATCCCAAAGCGCGCAGCCTTGAGGCCCGCTTCGTGTTCCAGGATGAGCGCGCCCTACCTGGCACCGCCGGCAGAGTCGTATGGCAGGCGGCGGCACTGCACGTGCCGGCTGAGCTCGTGGTGCAACGTGGCGAGGGCCTCGGTGTGTTCATCGCAGACGGTGACAAGGCGCGCTTCGTAGCCTTACCGCAGGCACAGGAGGGCCAACCTGCGCCGACTGAACTCGCCCCTGACACCCTGCTCATCGGCGAAGGCCGTTACAGCCTCATCGACGGCAACCCGATCGAAATTCAGCCTTAGCCAATGCTGCTGGAGCGTTTCTACCGCAACCATGTGCTCGCGAACTTGACGTTCGTGTTGGTGCTGGCAGTCGGCACGCTGTCCTATATATTCTTGCCGCGTGAGCAGGATCCCACGATCAACTTCAACTGGGTGGTCGTCACCACGGTACTACCGGGCGCAGCTGCCAGCGACGTGGAAAAGCGCGTTACCGATCCGCTGGAAGAGGCCATTCGCAGGGTCCGCGATATCAAGTTCGTCTCCAGCAACAGCCGCGAAGCTGTCTCCAGCATCCTGATCCGTTTCGAATCCATCGACGAGCGCACCTTTGACAAGCGCGTCGCCGATTTGCGTCGCGAGCTGCAAGACAAAGACGACGAGCTTCCCGACGCCGTCGATGATCCCGTGGTGCTGGAAATCACCAGCGCTAACGCGTTCCCAACTGCCACCTTGGCGGTGGTGGCTCAGGCCGACGACGAAAATCTGCGCTATCAGGCCAACAACATGAAGAAGGACCTGGAACGGCTCCCTGGCGTCGATCGGGTCGAAGCCATGGGCCTCGATGACCCCGAGCTGCAGATCCTGCTCGAGCCCGACAAGCTGACTGCGCTTGGGGTCTCGCCGGTGGTCCTTGCCGACACGGTTGCGGCCTTCTTTCGCGATGTCGCTGCGGGCAGCGCCCGAGTCGGCGGTGAGAACTGGCTGGTGCGCATCATCGGCACCGCCAGCGAACCCGGCTATCTGGCCAGTCTGCCCGTCCTCGGCGCGCAGGGCGAAGTGCCCTTGAATACGGTGGCTGAGGTACGCCGTGCTCGCGAGAAGGCCACTACTGACGTCAGCCTGGCCGGGCGACCCGCAGTGACCTTGTCAGTGATGAAGGAAGGCAGCGCCAACATGTTGGAGCTGTTGGGCCAAATCAAGAGCTATATTGACGAGCGCAATCGCTTTCAGCACCAGACCGGGGTCGAATTGTTACTGGTCGATGACCAGAGCGTGCCCACGCGGCAAGCCATTGGCATCATGCAGAACAACGCCGCGCTCGGGCTGCTGTTCGTATTGCTGGTAACGTGGGTATTTCTGGGCGCCCGCATTGCGCTGTTGGTGAGTATCGGCATCCCTTTCATTCTCGCCGGCACCTTCTATGCTTTGGCCGTCGGCGGTCACACACTCAATGTCACCGTATTGCTTGGTACGGTCATCAGCCTTGGCATGCTGGTCGATGACGCGGTAGTTGTGGTCGAGGCGATTTACTACCGCCTCCACCGCGGCGAAGCGATCATGCAGGCGTGTATTAACGCACTAAAAGAGGTGTCGGCGCCGGTGACCACCGCCGTGCTGACCACCATCGCGGCGTTCCTGCCGCTGATGCTGCTGCCGGGCATACTCGGCGAATACATGCGCGTCATTCCCATCGTTGTGAGCACGGCCTTGGCAGTGAGCCTCATCGAGGCATATTGGATGCTGCCCACGCACGTCCACGCCGCGCGCATCGACTTCAGCAAGCCGGGGCGCATCCATGTGTTGCGCACGCGTCTCACACATCGAATCCAGATCATTTACGTCCGCCTGCTGCTGCGAGTCATGCGGTTTCCGCGCACGATGATGATCGCCATTGTCGTTCTGTTCGCGGCCGCTACGGCGGCAGCATTCAGCGATCTGGTCAAGAAAGATTTCTTTGCCGCCGATCCCATTCGGCTGTTCTACGTCAACGTGGAAATGCCGCCGGCAAGCACGCTCGACACAACCTTGGCCAAATCGCGCGAGATCGAAACCAAGGTGCGCACCTACTTGCAGGATGGCGAGGCGCGCGCGGTCATCAGCTATGCCGGTCAGATGTTCACGGAAACGGCCCCGATGTTGGGGGACCTCTACGGCCAAGTCATGGTCGGTCTCCATCCGCGCACCGGCGACATGCGCGAAGTAGACGAAGTCATCGAGGCCATGCGCGCCGATGTGGTGCGCACGGCTGGCCCGGTCAACATTTCGTTCCTGCGCTTGGCCGGCGGGCCCCCTACCTCAAAACCCATCAGCATCAAAGTTCGCGGCGACGAATATGACGAGATCAGTGCAGCCGCGGCGGCGCTCAAAGACATCATTGGTTCTATCGACGGCAGTAAGGACATCACCGATGATGCCAGCCGCGGGCGGATGGAGTTGGTCTTGCGTCTCGACTACGACGCCGTTCGCCGGGCCGGCCTCAATCCAGTCGAGGTATCACGTGCGGTCAGGATCCTGGTCGACGGCGAAGTCGTCTCCAGCATGCAGCACCAGGGTGAAGAACTCGAGGTGCGCGTGCGCGCGGCACCACGCAACCTGCAGACTATCGAAGCCGTACTGCACGAGACCCTGCCCACGACGGACGGCGGCGAAATCGCCCTGAACGACCTGTTCAAGGTGCAGCGCCAATCAGGGCTCGGCAACATTCGCCACTACAACTTCCGACGCGCGATCACGGTGGAGGCCGATCTCGACCGCGAGGCCATCGACACGGTCAAAGCCAATGCGTTCATTCTCGCGCGTTGGCAGGAAATCAGGGATCAATATCCGAATATCGACCTCGATTTCTCCGGTGAGCTCGACGACATTCAAGAGAGCCTGGATGCCATCGCCCAGCTGTTCATTCTCGGCGTTGGCCTGATGTATTTGATCGTCGGCACCCAATTTCGCAGCTACTTCCAGCCGTTCATGATTCTGGTCACGGTGCCGATGGCCTTCACCGGCGTGGTGCTGGGTTTGCTGATCACCCAAAACCCGTTGAGCCTGTTCACCATGTACGGCGTCGTAGCGCTCGCCGGCATTGCCGTCAACGCTGCCATCGTGTTGATCTCGGCGGCCAATGCAAGGCTGGCACAAGGCATGAGTGTATTGCATGCCACGGTTTACGCGGCACGTCGGCGCGTGATACCCATATTGATAACGTCCCTGACCACCATCGCCGGGCTTTTCTCTTTGGCCACCGGCCTGGGTGGCCGTTCGCTGGTGTGGGGACCCGTCGCCACGGCGATCGTTTGGGGATTGGCCTTTTCAACTGTGTTGACGCTGCTGGTTGTCCCGCTGCTCTATCGGCAGTTCATGAGACCGCCAAATCTGGAGCGTTAGTCAATCGGTCTGACGCTGTATCCGGTTACCCCTTCTTCGCGTCCAGGCTACATGTGATGCAGCCTGGCAACCGGACAACCATCGGCCGCGTGCTGCGTGTCTGCGTCACTGTGAGACGAGGAAGCGGGGAGGCTCACAGAGACGGTAGTACCACCTTCCTCACCGCAGTCGATGCGGATATCGCCACGATGGTGTTCGACAATCGCCTGACAGATGCTCAACCCAAGCCCCGTGCCGCCGCGCGCACGACTGTCTGAGGAATCGGATTGGGAGAACTTCTGGAACAGCCGTGGCTGGAATTCCTCCGGGATACCAGGACCCTGATCGATGACCGACAACACGAAGCGGTCACCTGCAACGCCCAAGCCTACTCGCACCTCACCCTGTGGAGGCGAGAACTTGACGGCGTTCGATATGAGGTTGTCCAAGACCTGCCGTATGCGATCGGCATCGGCGCTGGCTAGGGCACGGGCAGGCATGTCGCCGCAGCGCAGGTTGACCTCGTATTGGGACGCATAGGACTGGTTGGCAGCGATGGCCTGTTCGATGACTGTGACCAGGTCGTGATCAGCAAAGTGGAACTGCATCTTGCCAGCTTCCATCTTCTCGATGTCGAGGATGTCATTGATAAGGCGGACCAAGCGTTCCGCATTCTTGTCCGCAAGCTGCGCCAATTCCAACACGCTGCCAGGGATCTCACCGAGCTTGGCGCCGGCAATTAAGCCCAGCGCGCCACGAATTGCCGTGAGCGGCGTACGCAATTCGTGGCTCACTGTGGAGATGAACTCGCTCTTCATGCGATCCACCCGTTTGCGCTCGGTCACATCGCGCACCACCCCCGTGAACAACTGCCGGCCGCCGACATCGATCTCGCTAACGCCGAGTTCCAGAGGAAATGTCTCACCGTTCTTGCGCAACCCTTCCACCTCGCGCCCAGCACCAATGACCTTGCGTTCACCGGTTGTGAGATGGTTGTGGAGATACGAATCGTGCGCCGACCGATATGGCTCCGGCATGAGGATATTTACGTTCTGCCCGATCAGCTCGTCACTGCCATAGCCGAAAATTCTCTCGACAGCAGGATTGATCGATTCGATTATGCCAGTGTGACCGATCGTAATAACACCGTCGACCATGGTATTGAAAATGGCACTCATGCGCGAAGCCGTCTCCCTGACGCGCTCAACCGCCGCGAGACGATCGCGCTCGCCCTGCATGGCGTTGAGCAAATTGGCGCAGGTGCTCGTTACGGGGCGCAGCACCTCGACATCGGATTCGGTATAGCGCTGTGTCCTGCCGGCGAGCAGCAGCATGCCGATAACCGTGCCCATCGCGCGCAATGGCATTGCAACAACCTGGTGTGTGCCCGGGCACACTTGCCTCAGGCTCGTTGCCTGAGGCAGCTCCGTTAACAACAAAGTCTGATTGCCATCAACGACCCTGGTGAGCACTTCGTCGCCGGCTTCGAGCGGCAACACCATGCTTTCCACCAGATCGTCAGAATCTGCCTGCTCAGACGTTGGCGTGGCAACGCGCAGGGCGTGTAAATACCGGTAGCCGTTAGCGTCGTCCACGACCTCAGCAATCAAACCGGCTCTACTGCAACTGCTGACTTTGGCTTCGGTCAACAGCGGCTGCAGCACACTCTGAAAATCCGCCTCGCGAATGAATCGAGTCTGCGCGTCGCGGATGGCACTCAAGGTTCTGTTCTGGGCACTAATATCTGCCTCGCGCCGCTGCACGATCGCGCGCATGCGCTCAAACGCCTTGGTCAAGTCGCCGACTTCATCGCGCGCGCTGTTGCCGAGCGGTGCGGAGTAGTCGCCCTGGGTGATTCGACCTGCTGCACTTGCCAGTGCCGTAATCGGCCGTCTCACCCAACGATCCGCAAACCATGCGCCGAACACCGCGGTTAAGGCGAGCACGGCGAGCAGTACCGACTCGAGTTTGACGATCTCGGCGGTTCGCTCGGCGACAATGGCTTTCATGTTCACATCGGCACTCAACCAGCCGACGATGCCCTGGTCGTCACTGATGGCGACGAGGATCTCACTCAAGGGCTGGCTCGTAGCAAGCGGCTGCTCGCTGAGCGGATACAGTGCGGCGCCTTGCGGGTTAACCAGCTTGAGGCCGAACCACATTGGCCGCTCGCGCAGTACATGGTCAAGCGTATGGTGAATCTGGGCAAGGTCGCGCGAGAGCAATGCGGGCACGAGGCTCGTTCCCAGCAGCTCCAGATAGGCGGTTTGCTCCCGGCGGGTGTGCCCCTCCTCCAGCTCGAGATAGTGCGGAAGCCAGTACAGATGCAGCACCCCGCCAAACGCCACCAAAGCGAAGAAGAACAAGAGGAAGAGCTTGGCGCGGATACTCATACCAGACTACTGCGCGACGTAGTAATTCTCCAGCCCCATACGCTTGAGCGGTGCGTAGTCGGCCAGCGTTGCCGGTCCTATCTCGGTGATCGGTACCGCTGCAAGCAGTGTCCGACCCGCCGTAGTCGTACCAAGACTCTGAAACGCCTCGCGCACACGCTGCGCCACGTCCGCAGGCACGCGCGGGTGAACGGCCACGGGATGCGGCGCAACTCGGGTCGTCTCGTAGATGACTCGAAGCTGATTCTTGATCGCGTCGGGCTGCTGCGCGAATGTCTTCTGTACACCACCGCCCGCGGCGGCCTGCCCCAGCACAACATTGAGGTAAACCGACGAGTGGCTCTTTACATAGCGCGGCGCGAACGGGATCTTGAACTTCTCCGTCAGCTCAGCGCGGGGTATTAGCGCTGCCCCCAGAGCATTGGGGGCGGGAAATGCGATAACCTGATCGCGCAGGTCCTCGAGCGTCTGGAACTGGGAGTCCTTGCGCACCACAATGATGCCGTAGAGCGAGTTGGCACCATCGCGTACCAAGGGCTCGTAGCCTTGCACTTCGTTGGCCTTTACCAGGTGGTAGGGGTTCATGTAGGCAAAATCGAACTCGCCACCAGCAAGCTGCGATTCGAACGCCGGAATGCTGTGCGAACCTACCAACCTGAGCTCCACACCACTGAGCCGCGAGACTTCCTGTATCAAAGGCGCCCAGCTGCTGTGTATGCGCCGGGCATCGAACTGCGGCACCACACCCACGGAGTAAACAGGCTCAGCGGACGAGGCCAGCGGTGGCGCGAGGAACCATGCCAGCAGGGCCAGCGCCCACAAGCGTTGTGTTCGAGTCATAGTGGTTGTGTCGGCTCCGGGGCCGGACGTGGCCCCTCCGATGTCTATCGGGTCACGCGGCCGTGCGGGCGAGTCAACGTAACAATATTTTGCAAAGCTGGCGCTGCACTGCCGGCGGTCGACACAACGCTGCTGCAACGCTCTGCAAGTTACAAATCAGCCACTTGCGCCAGCACTGGGTGAAGGATTGAATACACAAAGGCCGTTGCTGGCCTGACAATTTAACGGCCCGATGCCTAGTTACCGACACATCAGTCACGCCGGCAATTTTGCCGATGTCGTCAAGCATGTGGTCCTGTGCCTTCTGATCGAGGCGCTGCAGCGCGACGCGGCACGGATTTGCGTCATCGACTGCCACGCTGGTGCCGGGCGCTACGACCTGCGCAGCCGCGGCGCGATGCGCAAGGGCGAATGGCACCGGGGCATTGCCAGGGTGGTCGATACCCCGACTGCGCCCTCCTGCCTCGCCGGCTACCGGGGCGCGGTGGGCGCGCTGAATGAGCCGGGAGCGCTGCGCTTCTACCCCGGCTCGCCGCGTATCATTCGCGCCTTACTGCGCCCTGGCGACCGCCTGATCGCGACAGAACTCAGCCCCCATGAGTACGCCCTGCTGGAGCAGGAGTTCACTGATGACGATCAGGTCCGGCTCCATTGCGGGGACGGCTACCAGGTACTCGAATCTTGTTTGCCGCCAGCGGAGCGCCACGGTCTGGTGTTGCTCGATCCAACCTTTCAGTGCGAAGACGAATTCGCTTGCGTCACGACGGCGCTGGAACGAGCCGTGCGCCGCTGGCCAACGGGCACGTTCGCAGTGTGGTATCCGCTGGACTCACGCCCATCGAGAGTGAGCTTCCATAACGCGATCGCTGCGAGCGGCATGCAGCGTGTTCTGGTAGGCGAGCTCAGCACCGAACCGGAAACAGAGCAGCGGCCGCTCACCGGCTGCGGCATGTTGGTGGTTAACGCACCACCAGCCATCGCGCCGACCGTGGAGCAAGCCCTGCACTGGTTATACCAGCGTCTGAAGGTCGATCCACGCAGTGGAGTAGACACGCGCTGGTTGGTAGATGAATCGCCAGCACGCTAATCAGCGCGACGGGAAAGGTGATACGATGAGAACCCTTGGCGCCTGATCCAATGCGCCGCACCCACAGCGCTGTGACGACACCCAATTCCCATCCCACTCCCTCCGCCCTAACTGGCAGCGCAACGTCGCGCAGCGCAGTCGCATGGGGTTTTGCTGTCGTGATCGTTTTGTTGGTGGCGCTCATTGCCGTCGCGGTAGCCCAGATGGGACGGCTCAGCGACAACCTGCGCGACATCGCCCAGCAGCACAATCTCAAAGCCGACTTGATTTTTTCCATGCGCAACATCGTGCGTGAGCGTTCCCTGAGCATGTTCGCGCTGTCCGCCATGGACGAACCATTTGCGATGGATGAAGAATTCATGCGCTTCACTCAATTGGCGCCGGAGTTCATCGCACTGCGCGAGCGATTCGAATCCCTGGAGCTGACGCCGGAGGAGCACATGCTGCTGGAGCAGGCCAAAGACGTCATTCGCCTTACGGCTCCGTTGCAACAGGACATAGTGAACCGGATGATCGATGGCCGCACGGCAGAACTCAATCGACTTATTGAGGAAGACGTGCACCTCGAGAAGGATCTGCTGCGCATCTTCGACCAGATGGTCGAGGTGCAACGCAGGGCGACAGCAGCTGCCGTCGATGCCGCCGACACGACCTACCACTATGGTCTGCGTACCGTCGTCGGCCTTGGACTGGGCGCGACCCTGCTGGCTTTGGCGACGATGGGGCTCGTACTAAAGCGAACCTCACGCATTGAAGCAGAACTGTTCGAGGAAAAGGACCTGGCCCAAATCACGCTTGAGGCTATCGGCGACGCGGTCATCACCACCGACGCGGAAGGTCGCGTGTCCTACCTCAACCCGGTTGCCGAGCAATTGACCGGCTGGTCAAACGACCAAGCGCTCGGCAGACCCTTGCCCGAGGTCTATCGGACCGTAACCGAGGACACGCGCCAGCCCATCGAACATCCTGCGCACGGATCGATGCTGGATGCCCAAGTCGTGCCCTTACAGCGGCACAGCGTACTCATTGCCCGTGACGCAAGTGAGTTTGTGGTAGAGGACAAAGCCTCCCCCATCCATAGCCGAGACGGCAACGTGGTTGGCAGCGCCGTAGTGTTTCGTGATATCAGCGAAGCCAAGTCGTTCGAGAAACAGCTCTCGCATCAGGCACGCCATGACATGTTGACCGGCCTGGCAAATCGACGTGAGTTCGAAGCGCGCTTGACCGACTCGTTGAACGATGCGCGCACTAACAACGTACAGCAGGCGCTCCTTTATCTCGATTTGGATCAGTTCAAGGTTGTCAACGATGCGTGTGGCCATTCGGCGGGTGACGAATTGTTGCGCCAGCTTTCCATGCTGCTCGAGAGCAGGATACGCCGCAGCGATACACTGGCGCGACTGGGTGGCGATGAGTTTGGCGTACTCCTTGCTGGCTGCAGCCTGGAACGCGCCCGCGACATCGCCGAAAGCCTCAGAGACGCCATCGATGAATTCCGCTTTCTTTGGCAGGGCCGGGTCTTTCGGGTTGGAGTCAGTATCGGGGTCGTTCCGATTGACAAGGATAGCGGCGATGAATCGCGAGTCATGGCCGCTGCCGATGCGGCGTGCTACGTCGCGAAGGAACGCGGTCGAAACCGCGTCTGGGTACACGCTCCAGGCGATGCGCTGATCAGCGAGCGGCGCTCCGAGCTGCAATGGGTGACACGGCTGCAACAGGCCCTCGCCGAGAACCGATTGCAGGTCTATTCTCAAGCTGCTCGACCCGTCTCGGTGCGCGCCCAGAGCTATGCCTACCGTGAGTTTCTGCTGCGCCTGGTCACCGACGCGGGCGAGTTGGTGTCCCCTGCGATTTTTATTCCGCCAGCGGAACGCTATCAGGCTATGTCGCGCGTCGATCGTTGGGTGCTGACGGCTGTGGCCGAATTGCTGGCGGGGCATCGTCACGATAGTGGCGACATTTATGCCGTGAATCTATCGGCGCAGTCACTGGCGGATGAGCAGTTTCTCGGCGACGCTCTTGCGCTGCTTGCAGACCACACGCCGCTCACGCCGCACCTGTGCTTCGAGATTACGGAGACGGCCGCGATCTCCAATTGGCGACAGGCGATGCGATTCATCGAAGAGTTGCACGAACTGGGTTGCCGTTTCGCAATTGACGACTTCGGCAGTGGCATGACCAGCTTTCCCTATCTACGCCAACTGCCAGTGCATTTCGTGAAGATCGATGGCGCAATCGTGCGCGATATCGCGTCGGACCCAATCGATCACGCTATGGCCGATACCATCAACAAGATTGCCCACGAACTTGGCATGCTGACAATTGCCGAGTACGTGGAAACTGAGCGTGTCCTAAGCAAGGTGCAGGCTCTGGACGTCGACTTCGCCCAGGGTTTTCTGTTCGAGTCGCCGCGACGCTGGGGCGGGCACGCGGAGCTCGACCCAGCCTCGACGCAGGTCTGACCCACGCCCGGCACCCCACCATTGCGGCCGCCACTCAGTCGAACTACTCGCCGTATGCGTAGACGCTGACTCCACGCGTACGTGGCCCATCCAGCTCGATCAGCAACACGGACTGCCACGTACCAAGATCGAGTTGGCCATCGACAATCGGGATGGCTTCGCTGCTTCCCAGCAACATGGCCATGAGATGTGAGCGCGCATTCTCTGGCTCGTCTGCCGGACAGTCACGCAAATGGATATCGTTGTGCAGATACGGGCGTTGACTGGGAACCAGTTCCTCGAGGAAACCCTTGAGATCCTCGATCAGGCGTGACTCATTTTCATTAATTGCCAAGGCAGTGGTAGTGTGGCGTGACGTAACCACAAGCATACCGTTGCGAATGCCGGTTGCAGTGACGTAGTCTCTTATTTGTGGAGTCAAATCGAGGACACCGATACCGACGGGGGTATCGACTTCAATTGTGCGACGGCTGGCATTCATGGGATGCGCTCTAATGCAAAGGAATATGTCATTATGACAAAGCTCCACTGCGCCTGCAGCCGAGTCAGATGGTGCAGGTCTGATCGCCCTCGGACCACGCGGAGATAGACGGAGTAGCTCAGGCTGGACAACCACGCAGACTTCCACAGGCAACTACTCGATCTCGCCAATGATCTGAGCGCCGCCCAGTTGTTGACTGATGTCAACGATCCAGGTGATGCCTGCCTGCTGGTCATCGAGCACATCGTACGGGGGGCACAGTCCGTGTGTGGCCACTTCCCCGCGCCGCCTTCGTTCGACGATGAGGACGCGCGGGTGGGCGTGTTGTTTACCTACCTGGTCGGCACGGCACTCGTGTCGCGCATGGACGAGTTGGGTGAGCTCAATGATCGCGCGACACTACTCTCGCGCGCAGCCCTCAGCGCGCTGCAACCACATACTCACGCGCCGGCAACTACGCTGCTCCCGGCTGCTTTGCTCGAATACCGTGCAATAGTCGAGGCCGCCGAGAACGATCCATCGTTGCGCCAGTTCCTGGAAACCGTCGAACGTGCGGTAGTGCTCTACGTACGCAGCGCTGACAAGTCGCTGTTTCAACTGCTGGCCCAGCTCTACATGACATTGTTTCGCGCCCAGCAGAAGTAAATGGCGCGAGTGCTCGCCGTTCTACACTCGCAGTTGGACAGAGGGGATCAGTATGCAACGTAAGCTGAGCTGGTCCATGGCTGCGATCACGTTGCTGGCGGTAGTGCTCCTGGCTGGTCCCACGGTGGCAATCGATACGAGCGTGCACACCCCGCTGCTGCCAAGCGACCTCGATGAGTTTCTGCGCAACTCTGAGGCCGAAGTCCCCAATCTACGAGAGGGCGTCGAGAAGCACGTCGTCTGGGCGCGCGCAGATCATCGGCCCACGCCTGTCTCCCTGGTCTACCTGCACGGTTTCTCCGCGACGCACCGCGAGGTCTATCCGCTATGCGACCAATTGGCGCAGTCTTTGGGAGCCAATTTGTTTTATTCACGATTGCGCGGGCACGGGCGTGACGGCGAAGCGATGCGTGAGGTCAGCGTCAACGCCTTGCTCAGCGACGCTTCCGAAGCGCTGGCCATCGGTCAGCGCATTGGCGAACGCGTCATCCTGGTGGGTACGTCGACGGGTGCGACGCTTGCCGCCTGGCTGGCCACCCAGCCAGTCAACGACAAGGTACTGGCTCTGATCCTGATATCGCCAAACCTGGGACCACGCAATGTGGCGGCTGAGGTTCTGCTGTGGCCTTGGGCCGAATACTTCGCGCCACTTGTCGCCGGGCCGCAATATTCGTTCACGCCGCTCAATCGCGCCCATGCCGCCTATTGGACTACGCGCTACCCAACCAGCGCCCTGTTGCCCATGATGGGGGTGGTCGAGCTGCTCCGCAGCTCAGACCCGACGACCATTGCCGTGCCGGTGTTGGTCCTGCTCGCCAAGGAAGATCAGATTGTAAGCAGCGACAAGACGCGGGCATGGTTCGCCACACTGGGAACAGAGCGGAAACACTTGGAGTGGATTGACGGTGCCGATGATCCGCAGCAACACGTTATTGCCGGTGATGCACTCTCGCCGTCGACGACGGCGGTTGTCGCGGAGTCGATATTGTCTTTTCTGGAAGAACTGGGGCGCTAGCTATGCAGCCCGCTATCCCCGTCATGGCATTTGAATACCGCCGCCCGGGGGAAACCCAGCGCCCGGCGCGCCTTCCGGAACGATGATGGAAGAGGCTGCCTCACGGCGTAGTTCCTGTAGTTCTTTCATGGTCTGCTCGACCGCCTGTTTGGCTGCGGCCGGGAAACCGGCGATGGCCTGCGCCAAGGTGTCGGCTTCGATTTCGAACGCCAGTGGCACGGCCCCCACTGGCGTGAGCAGCTGGGCCTGGCCCAGGAAAAGAACGCTCCTGTTGGGGTCCGGCTGACCGTCTGCCGACACCGGGATCATCTGCCGAATCGTACCCATCTTGCGGTCCGTGAAGACCTCTTCGCGGTACAGGGCCTTCGGATCCATGCTGAGTTCTGGTGCTTGTTCTTGTGGGCTCATGGCAGTCGACTGTCCCGTTTAGCGCCGTTACTGAGGCGACTTAGGGTAACAGATCTGAAACGTTGATGAAGCCCGCCCGCGCCCCACATCACGCTGCCCGGGGGGTAGACTTCGGCCCAGCAGAAACGAGGGGGACGGACCCGCCGCCGCTCGGCCTGCTGGCGAAATGACACCAGGGGCTGAGTGCGTGGACGGGACCCGGGTGGGTTGTGGAGCTACTTCTTGCGCGGCGCCCAGGGTGAGCGTCCGGTACCGCCTGCGCGGGAGTTCAAATCGGCGGCGAATGCCTTGGCGTGGCGCGTGACTTCCTGCAAGGTGCCGCGACTGTAGCCCGTAATGGTCGAACGGGCGCTCGAAATCTCATAGCGATACCAGTTCGAGCCACCGGCGCCCGTCGGCGGCAGGGTCTTCTCGATCTGCTTCACGCTGAAGGAAGCTGGTGTACTGACATCGGTTGGTTTGACTGCAGCCATGCTGTGTTCTCCTCACTCGCTCGTACTGCATCGCCCGTTCGCGTTCCGCCCTAACGGAGGATGCCTTGCTTGCTGTGCGCATTGTCCCGTCGCGCCTCGCCGAGGACACCGTCGGCGCCGAATCCGCGCAAGACCCCTTCTTGCTTGGCAAACGCAACGTATGGGTCATGGACACTCTTGTCGTGGACCGCAAGCTGCCCAGCCCGGCCAAACGACGGCACGTCGCCCTAAGAACGTCCGCTTCATTGTGTACACTGAGGAACGCGCGACAGGGTCGCGGGCGCGGCGCGGAAGCATTTGGCCGGCTTCGGCCGCCGCCATCGGCACGCCCGCGGGCAGCCACGGCGTCATGTGCACGAAGGCCGATCAATATACCACAATTTGCCCCCCTGATCTCAGGCGATCCCGCAACTACAGCGGGTCCGGGCTTCGGTTCGGGTCCGCTTCAAGGCCGTGATGCTGACCGCCCGCGAGCGCCGCCACACAGTCTGCGGCATCGCGCCTGGACACCCAGTGCAGGTGCAGGTGGGGATGGGAGGCCCACGCGGCCACGGCCCCCTGCGGCTGCTCGAGAGCGGGGGCAGCATCGTCGAGCACAACGACCGCGCGAAACCGGTTGAGCCCCGAGTCAACGCGGTCGCGGCTGCCATACTCGCGCAGGTGCTCCAACCACGGCTCGGCCGTGAGCGAGCTATCCAAGGCCAGCAGGTATATCAGCAGGCGCTCACCCACCACGAGTCGCCACTGGTAGGGCGCACGCGGGGACGGCTGCGAGCGGTGCTCTGCCGCAAGACTCTCAAAGACGTGGTCCGGGCACTCACAGCCGAGAACCTCGCGGATGAACTGGCGCACCGGTGCTGGTGTGTGCATGTGGTCTCCCTGCTTCAGCCCCGCCTCGGAACTTGCCGCCGATGAAGCTTGCGCCGCGCTGGCACCCCTGGCAAGGACAACGCGCGCGCAGCGGCGGCTTTGCGTTGGTTTGCGCCGAGGCGGTACAATGCGCGCCCGCAAGCGCGGGATGGTACGCTGAATTTCGCTGCCACAGCTCGGAGTGCGGCCAGTTTTCCAGTTATTTCTTTTTCGAAGCAAGGGGAAAGTCGATGAGGTTGATTCTTTTGGGTGCCCCAGGGGCGGGCAAGGGCACAGTGGCAAAATTGCTCACTGCCCTGGACGGTTCGGTCCAGATCTCGACGGGTGATATTCTGCGTGGCGCAGTGCAGGCCGGGACCGATTTAGGCAAAGAGGCGCAAGCCTTTATGAACCGCGGTGACCTGGTACCCGACGAGCTCATCATGGGGATCATGGAAAAACGCCTGCAAGAGCCGGACTGCCAGAAGGGTTTCCTGCTCGACGGTTTCCCGCGCACGATTCCCCAGGCAGAGGCGCTCAAGGCTTTGCTGGCGAAACTTGGCATCGAGCTCGACATGGCCGTCAACATCGACGTGCCTCGCGACGTCATCCTCGACCGTCTGACCACCCGGCGCACCTGCTCGAACTCGGCCTGCCAGGAGATCTACAACGTCAAGACCAAGCCGCCCAAGCAGGAAGGTGTTTGCGACAAGTGTGGCAGCCCGGTCATTCAGCGTGACGACGAGACCGAAGAGGCAATCAGCAAGCGCCTCGACACGTACAACGAGAAGACGGCGCCGCTGGTGGGGTTCTATGACCGCGAAGGACTGCTGCTGACCGTCGATGCGACCTCGAGCGACGCGGTCGTCAGCGCGATCCAGCAACGCCTGGCCGGCTAACGGCAAAGCTGCAGCCAAGCACTTTGCAGTGAGAAGGGGACCTTGGGTCCCCTTTCTTTTTGCCCGCAACAACGTCACCCTTGCTCAACTAGCCCTGGTATTTGCCCGCAAAACGTACAGACTTAAGAACTGAGGCTCGGCACAACGCGGCTCCACTGTAGAGGGACGATAATGGAACGACATATCCGCGATCCACATCAGAAAGCACTCGCGATCAATCTGGACAAGAGCGTCTACGGAACCATCGCCGAGATCGGCGCAGGCCAGGAGACAGCGCGCTGGTTCTTCCGCGTTGGCGGCGCTGCGGGCACGATTGCCAAATCAATCTCCGCCTACGACATGAAGTTCAGCGATGCCATCTACGGTCCGAGCCCGCGCTACGTGAGTCGGGATCGACTCGGCGCGATGCTCCACCATGAGTTCGCCCTCGTGTTGGATCGCCTCGACGAGCATCGCGGCACCGATAGCACGTTCTTCGCCTTCGCCAATACTGTTGCGGCGCGCAGCTATTCACGCAAGATGGACGGCCATGGCTGGTTAGGCATTCGCTTCCAACACGAGCCGCGCGCGCCGGCCTCCCAGATCGACCTGCATGTGAATCTGCACGGCACGAGCAACGTTCGCGATCAGGAGACACTCGGGGTCCTGGGTGTGAACCTGATTTATGGCGCCATGCATCTACACACCGACTGCGAGACCCTGCTCGCGTCATTAATGGATCAGCTCTACCCAGAGCTGGTGGAAATTGACATGGTCGATTTCTCCGGTCCCGCCTTCGCCGCGGTGGACAACCGGGTCATGGCGTTGCGCCTGGTGCAGAAGGGTTTCAGCAGTGCCGCCATGTTTACCGCGGACGGGCACATTGCGGAGGTCGCCGATGCGTTATGGAAGAAGGCAGTGCTGGTTGAGCGCAGCCGGTTTCGACCGCCGACCAAGCTAACGATGGAACTGCTCGACCGAGCGCAAGCCACCTTCCTGCAAGAGACTAATCTCGCGCCAGAGGAATTGGTCGTGCTTTCGGAAATGACACTCAACAACCTCACCGACGGTGGCGACATCGATGTTGGTGACTTTCTCAATCGTGCCGACATCTTGTGCGCGCTGGGCAAGAGCGTCCTGGTGTCCAACTACGGCGAGCACTATCGCCTGGCTCAGTATCTGTTTCGTTATACCGAGCGCCCAATCGCTGTCGTGATGGGACTGCCGACGCTGCGCGAGATCTTTGACGAGAAATATTACGAGAACTTGCCCGGCGGCATACTCGAGTCATTCGGCAGGCTGTTCAAGCACGATTTGCGACTGTATGTGTGTCCTGAGTGTGATTCCGCATCGGGCACGACAAGGGACCTACAGGATCTCGAGCTGGCCTCTGATCTGCGCCACTTGTATGCCTATCTGTTGGAGCGTGGTTGCATCAAACCGTTGGACGGCGTCAAAGCCGCTCATCTGTCCATCTATTCGCATGAGGTGCTGGCACGGATCCGCGATGGCGGTTCGCAGTGGGAAGGTATGGTGCCGCCGGAAGTGGCGCGAATCATCAAGGAGCGCCGTCTGTTCGGACTGCCTGGCGGCTGAATCGCGTCCGCGTCGAGCATGCCCTTCGGCACTGTAAAGCGCACACGGTCCAAGTGAATACTCACATAGTGTGGCTGTCAAAACTTCGTAATGATCTCTCAAGTCAAGCTCGGCTCTGGCCGAGGAACTTGGAGGTGATATCGAGATCGGCAGCGGATGCCGTGCTCGTCACCACTCACCCAAAGGAGGTGCGTGATGAGATTGTTGACGGTTGTGTGTCTGGTGTGTGCGCTCGGCACGACGCCAACGTCGTGGGCACAGGAACACTACGCCTGTAACGATACGGCGCTTGGTTCGGCGCTAAGGGATTCCGCACAGCTTCGCACTATCGCGGCATCTTGCACCAACCGGCCAATCAGCGAGCTTTATTACAATCGTGCCTCGCATCTCGACTTGGTTGACGAAGCCAGGGTGCTGGATGGATTGATCGCGTTTGGCGCTCATGGTTCCAGCGATACGCTGCTCGGCTACCAGATGTATATCGCGATGATTGAGTCATTCGCGCCCGTCTGGTTCCCGCGCCTCGAGGATCGCGTCCTCTTCCTCAACGCCGAATACGAGCGCCGCGGCGAAATCGCCCGGCTCAGGCTGCGTGGCTATGACCCCTTGGCCGATCGTCTCGAGCGTCAAAGCGGCGGGCTGACCATGCCGGTTCGGATCGACTAGCGCGAGCCGCGTCCCATGCGCCAAAGTCCGGCTGTTCTGGGCGAGCGACGCTCGATCAGGGCATTGGTTGGCAGCGATTGGTACCGACCGCCTGCGTGAGTGAGCCCCATGTCGCTGCCCGAAGTATTCACCGCAGTGTTTGCCCCCGCCCTGTTGTGGGCGGCCTACCACTACCACAAGGACCGTCATCAACCCGAGCCAGCACTGGTACTGGCCGCGTTGTACGGGCTGGGTTTGGCGGCGGCCTGGTTCAACATGCACGTTCATCAGGCGCTGTATGCCATCGGTCTGAATGCCGACCCCTACGCGCTGGCGCGGGAGGAACACTGGTGGGAACTACTGTTCTTCAGCGTCTTCGGCATCGGCCTGGGCGAGGAATTGAGCAAGTTCGTGCCCTTCGCGTTACTCGCCACCCGCCTCAAGCACTTTGACGAGCCGATTGATGGCATCATCTATGCTTCCTTCGTGGCGCTGGGCTTCGCCAGTTTCGAAAACCTGCAGCACCTGCGTTACCTCGACGGCTGGGCCGGCGTCGGCCGCGCAGTGGCCTCGCCCGCGGTACACGTGGTATTTGCCTCCATCTGGGGTTACCTCTACGGTTGCGCGCTGCTGCGCCGGCGCGGAAAGTGGCGGGCGGCAGGCACCGGGCTGGCGCTGGCGGCCCTGACTCACGGCGTGTATGACTTCATCGCCATCGGGTTTTCGTCCTGGGCGCATGTGGTGCCACCCGCAATCCTGCTGGGACTGTGGCTCTGGCGCCTGTATCTAATGCGGCGCCTGCAGGGGCGCCCTGCCCAACAACGTCGATGATTGGCCGGCTTGCCACGGTTCACCGCGCCGACGGCCAATAGTTGACAAAATCTATCGGGTATATGTTAATATCCGAGCAAATCACTTGGTTTAAATCAAGCGCGTGGCACGCCACCCGTGGGCAACGCGCTCCCCCGGAAGCAAATGAGGTAGGTTGACTATGAATCTTGAACGTGACCCTGATGGTTATCTGTTGGACATGAACCAATGGACGCCCGAGGTGGCTCGTGCGATGGCTGACGCCGATGGCGTCGAGTTGGATAAAGTGCATTGGGACCACATCGAGAAAGCGCGCGAATACTTTGAAGCCCACTCTGTGGTTCCGCCAATCCGCAAGTTTGCGAAATTCATCGGCGAGGACCAAAAGGAAATCTTCAAGCTCTGGAAGACCGGCCCGATGAAGCCGATCACCAAGTACGGCGGTTTGCCCAAACCGACCGGCTGCGTCTAAGCCGCTCTCGAATATTTCTCTGCCTAGTATGGCCCGGATGTCCTTACGGACAGCCCGGGCCATTTTTTTTGCTCCGAACGCTGCCTTGGCGATGAGCGAATGATCACATTATGTACATATAGTGCACATTAAATGTATATTGAACCGCATCGTCGCCTGAAGCGTGACACACGAAATTATCGCTAACCTGTTGAATAAGCGGATCCTTGGTGAGCAGGGCAGCAGGTGGCACAGAACTTGGTATGGACATGATGTACACAACCACTCACGGGAGACATCCATGTCCATACTCAAACGACTCAGCGCGACCATCTCGGCTCAGGTCGACCACATGGTCAGCCAAATCGAAAATCATGACGCGGTCATCGAAGCTGCGATCCGCGACGCTCGCCAAGCCGCGGCACGGGCCAAGGTGCGTCTGGCACGCGTCAAGCGCGACGGCGCCGGTCTCAAACACAAGATTGCCTCACTGCAACAGGCCGAGAAGCAGTGGACCGATCGTGCCCGCAGCTGCGCCGCCACGGACGAGGACAAAGCACTGGCCTGCATGCAACGGCGCCGCGAGTGCCAGCGCCAAATGACGGTGCTGCAACAGGCGTTGCGCGAGCACGCGAGCTTGGAGGAACGTCTCGACCGTGACATTCGAACCGCCGAATCGCGTCTGTCCGAAATGGCTCAGCAGCGCAACCTGATGCGCACCCGCCAGTCGGCGGCCGAAGCCCTGCGTTCCATCTCCAGTCTCGATGAGGATGTCGCCATCGATGTCAACGAGGCTTTCGAACGATGGGAAATCAATGTCACCGAGGCTGAGCTTGCCGCGGGCAGCACCGAACTCACGGACGGCATCGAGCGGGAGTTTCTCGACGTTGAGGACAAAGCGACCCTTCGGGCTGAGTTGGATGCTCTGCTGAACGACAAGGAGCACGACAATGGCTGACCTCCACTCTCACGCGGTCGAGCCATCCGAGCGCCTCGACACCACGCCGGCACCGGCTTGGCGATCTCTGCCGGCCCTGCTGCGTTCGCTCGGTGCCGCCACCGTAGTTGCTGCGGTTTCAATTTTCCTGCTGCAAGGCTGGGATCAGGGCAATGACGTACAGCGCTATCTGATTCTGCTCGCTCACACCGTGGGGCTGGCGGGACTCGGTTTCGCCAGCGGTCGCTGGATTGGCGAAAGCAAAGGCGCCCGGCTGCTCGTAGCCCTGGCACTGGCGTCGGTCCCGGCAAACTTCGCCGTGGTCGGTGGTTTCGTTTATTCGCAGTTCGGCGTCAACACCGCGGCGATGTTGTATCCCGCGTTCGCCACTTGGCAGGTAGCCAGCCCGAGCGCGGCGCTGCTGTGTGCGGCCAGCGCGCTAGTCTTGCTCAGCCCGGTGGCGTGGCTGGGCTTCATGGTGCTAACACGGCGCTTTGCCCTGCGATTCACCGCACTGTATATGTTGACCAATGCCATGCTCGTACTTCCGGTTCGGGATCCGGTGATTGTCGGCTGGGGCGCGCTGGCACTGACTGTAGCCGTGCTCGCCACAATCGCGCGGACCGCTCGTGGCGAAGTGGCGTTACGCACGCCTGAAGGTGTCATTGCACGCACACTGCAGATAGTGCCAGTGGGTTTGATCTTGGCGCGCAATCTGTGGCTGTACTCGGCTGACAGCCTGCTGTTCACGGTCATCGCTATGGTCGCATTCCTGTTGTTGCGTCATGTCGCGCTACTGCTGGAACCCTCCGGCAAGGCTAGGTCCATTCTCGAAGCCGTGGCGATAGCGCCGGCCGCGAGTGCGGCGCTGGGGGCTACCGACCTGTTCCTGTATACCTTGCCCTATGCCGGAGAGTTTGCCTTGCCCTTCTTCGCGTTCGTCTTCGCAGGCTTGGTCCTGGAGATTTCGTTGCGTTCAGGTCGCGGTGGCGCCGGCTACCGACGCCTAGCGGCGGGCATCGTCAGTGTCGCTTTGATCGGCAACCTGATCCTGATCGGCGGCGCCGCCATGGCCGCACTGTGTCTCTTATTCGGCCTGGCCTTGATTGTTGCCGGCCACATGGTCGAGCAGCGCGTTATCTTCGTGCTGGGTCTGCTCATGCTGGCAGTTGGACTGGCCTACCAGTTGCACTACGTCATTGCCCTGTTCGACCTGGGTAGTTGGGCAAGTCTGGCTCTGCTAGGCGTGGCCGCGATTCTGTTCGGCTCAGCGATCGAGCGTCACGGCCAACGACTCAAGGGGTACGCCACACAATGGGGCCGCCAATTGAGGGCCTGGGAGAACTGAGCCGGTTCCGCACGCCGCCCACAAGCGGCGTGCGGGCCACAACCATTCACTGCAAACTGAAGCCAAGGTAGTCGGCTATGCCCAAGTCCAAACAATTGACACGATCCGAGCAGCAGTTCTTCGAGCTGTTGGCCAAGATCATCTTCTCCAATCCATTCGGACTGGAACGCGTCCAGGTCGAGGAGATGTTGGGACACACGGGCGAGAGCCAGCCCACTCCGGGTGAACACCACTATGCTGCCGTAATTCCGGTGCTGGAACAGCACCTCTCGACACTGGCCGCGCGAGGTATCCGCCGTCGTGACGACGTGCGCAGCGAGGACAGGGCCTTGTTGGAGTACGCCTTTCTGTTTCAACAGTACCACCGCTTCGTCGCCCAGTTCGACGAGCTAATCCAACGGCAGCTGGCCCAGGGTGATACACCTGCCTCCGTACCGTTCGCCCAGGAATTGATTCAGGAACTCGCTCGCTGTGGCTTTGCCGAAAACGAAGCCCTGCGCTACGTGGCGCTGTTCTATCAGTTCCGACGCGCCTATTTCTTTATCGCCCATGCGCTGGTCGGCGATTCCAGTTCAATGAAACAGCTGCGCGGGGCACTGTGGAACAGCGTTTTCACCAGCGACGTGCGGCTCTACGCAGGCTTTCTTTGGGATCGAATGGAGGACTTCTCGACCTTGCTGCTCGGTGAAACGGGGACAGGCAAGGGATCAGCGGCGGCAGCCGTCGGCCGCTCCGGGTTGATACCGTTTGATCCCGCAACCAAGCGGTTCAAACACAGTTTCATGGCCACCTTCACGGCAATCAATCTTTCTGAGTTTCCAGAGACGTTGATCGAATCCGAGCTTTTTGGCCACCGCAAGGGCGCGTTCACGGGGGCAATCGAGAATCACCGCGGCGTATTCGAGCGTTGTAGCGCTCACGGTGCGCTGTTTCTCGATGAGATCGGTGATGTGTCCGTACCCACCCAGATCAAACTGCTGACTGTCCTGCAAGAGCGAAGTTTTACCCCGGTCGGCAGCCATCAGCCGTTGCGCTTCGAGGGAAGAGTTATTGCGGCGACCAACCGTTCGGTCGAGACATTGCTCGCTGAAGGTAGATTTCGCCAGGATTTCTATTACAGATTGACCTCTGACGTTATCCAGGTGCCGCCGTTGCGCGTGCGCTTGCAGGAATCGGCTGCAGAGTTGGAGCAGTTGATCGACCTGCTGGTAACGCGCATGACGGGGCAGAACAACGAGGTCCTCAGTGAGCAGGTGCGCGACGGGCTGAGCAGATCGCTTCCCGCTGACTACTCCTGGCCTGGCAACGTGCGCGAGCTCGAACAGGCCATTCGCCGTATTCTGATACACGGCCGTTATGAACCGCCGACGGTCGGTCGACCAACACGGTCCTCCTGGCTGGCGCAAGCCGAAAACGGAGAACTCAACGCCGGCGACCTACTCAGCGCCTACTGCCGCATGTTGCACGATCGCTTTGGCACCTATGAAGAAGTGGCATCGCGGACCGGGCTGGATCGTCGCACGGTCAAAAAGTACGTCACCGTCACGCGAACCAAGGCACAATAGCGACTACCATCCGGGTTACGGACAACGTGGCAGCCTCTCGATGAACACCACACCTGGCGATACTGGGCGCAGTGGATCGGCCCAGCACGGCACATCCGCCATGGCCTGTCGAGTCGGGTGCGGAGCCTGTTGTATCGCGCCTTCCATCTCATCGCCAATTCCCGGCATGCCGACCGGCAAGCCCGCCGGCCAGCGCTGCGTGCAGCTCACGAGCGACAACCGCTGTGCATTGTTCGGCGACCTCACCCGCCCGAGGGTTTGCTCGGCCTTTACCCCGAGCCCCGACTGCTGCGCGACGTCGCGCGAAGAAGCACTCGCTGTTCTGGCGCATTGGGAGATCCTCACGCGCTGAGATACCCCGTGCGCCTCATGGTCTCTGCCTGGGCGCGGCCAAGGGTGTCGCCAAGGCAGATCGGATCACGTAGTATTGTGCTGCGATAACGGTGACCTAATTCAACACTATGGTGTGGTGTCCCGTGTCGTGAGGTCTTCTCGTATGAGCGTACCACTCATCCTACGTCTCGATGTAACAGGCAAACCTATCAAGTGGGTGCCTTGGCAAGAGGCTGTTTGCCTCTACAGTCGCGATATGGTCGCCTGGACGGCCGGCGCGACAACCTTTAGCCTGCGCGGTGGATACAGCCGCCTCACCGGCGTACAGACCGTCGTCACTGTCAACTCAATCATCGCCGTACGCGGCGAGTTCAGACGCGCCTACCGACACGCCGTACCGCCACTCAACAATCGCGAGTTGTTTCGTCGCGACGGCCATCTCTGCCTGTACTGCGGCCAGGAGCAACCCGACGATGGTCTGACACGCGACCATATCGTACCCATTTCCCGTGGTGGTCGAGACTGTTGGTCGAACGTGGTAACGGCATGTAAGCGCTGCAATGCTCACAAGGGCGGTCGCACCCCCGAGGAGGCGCGTATGCCGCTGCTCGCCATTCCCTACGTACCCAACATCGCCGAGTATCTGGCCTTGCGCAATCGCCGCATTCTCGCCGACCAGATGGAGTTCTTGAAAACGCAGTTCCGCCAGATTGATCGGCGTTGGCGAACCTAGGCAACGAAGCTGCGCAATACCCCACAATCCGCCGGTCGACTGCAGATGCATCGTCGCCGGCGCCCCGGTTTCCCAGACATACGGTGTGAGCAAAACATGGATCAAGAAACTGAATATGACGAAGCGGCGCAGGAAAGCGTCGAACTGGGCAACCGCCTGGCGCAGCGAAATCCTGAGGCTGATTTGTGGGACATTGCCGACGGACTGCTCGCCGGGGCAATTCAGTATTGGCTGTTCTCACGCCAACCATGCGGAGATCGAACCTGTGAGGACTGCGCACCAATCAGCACGGCGGAGTTGCGCATGGAACAATTGGTGGAACTCACCCGCCAACTGGCCGAGGAAAGCGAATATTTTCATTCGATCAACGACACTAACGTCGGTCGCGCTTGAGCGCTAGAGCGCAATCCGGCGCGTAGTCGTCAAGCGACGACCCGATCTCGACTGGCCGCCGGGGCCAGACCTGCTCGCGAGCTGAACGCATGGAACTCGGCCAAATGCTGGTGTTGTTCGCAGCGGGCATCGTCGCGGGCGGTGTCAATGCCATCGCGGGCGGCGGCACATTCTTCACCTTCCCAGCATTGCTCGCCGCCGGCTTGCCGCCTGTCGCCGCTAACGCGTCCAACGCGGTAGCGGTATGGCCAGGCCATGCGGTGGCAACCTTGAGCTATCGTCAGGAACTGGCAAGGAACAAGGGGCGCCTGGTTGGATCGGGCATCGTCGCGCTGCTAGGTGGCAGTGCGGGCGCGCTGCTACTGCTTCGTACCGGTGACGCCACGTTCACGGCGCTGATCCCGGCGCTGCTGATTGCCGCCACGCTCATTTTTGCATGCAAACGATGGCTCGAAGTTGCGTTGTCGGCGTTGCGACCGGGCCATGCTCAGCGCCGCGTCACGCTGTGGGGCTGGGAGTTTGCCATCGCCGTCTACGGGGGCTACTTTGGTGCCGGACTGGGCGTATTGATGCTGGCAGGCTTGGCGCTGACAGGACTGCGTGACCTCCATCAGCTCAATGCGCTCAAGAACCTGCTCTCGGCAATCATCGCTTCAATCGCCGTGGTACTTTTCGTCGTCGCGGACGCAGTCTCCTGGCCCCACGCAACGCTCGCGCTGGTTGGATCAGTGATCGGTGGCTGGCTTGGCGTGCGTGTGGCCAAACGCATTCCAGCCCGCTGGCTGGAACGCGCCATCGTTGCAATCGGCGGGCTACTGTCGCTCTACTATGCTCTGAAGATTTGGACGTAGCAGTTCAGCAAGCGGACCGGCTATTCAGGGACGATGCTGCAGCAATAACGCGCGCCCGCTGCTCTGCAGATTGACGCGTTTGAGAAAGGACATGCCAAGCAACACTTCGGAGGGGCTGGTTCCTTCCAGCACGGCGGCCTCAACGTTCTCCAACTCGACCCCGCCGACTGCAACCCGCTCGAGGCTGACCAAATAGGCATCGGTGTAGCCCATAGCGGTTTCGACGCGACGACGCTGGCCCTGTGCGCGATAGTCGATCCCCAGACGCGCGGCTTCGGCGGAGTTCAACGACACCCACGTCGCGCCGGTGTCGACGATGAAATTGACGTCCTTGCCATTGATGCGCCCGGCACTTCGATAAAAGCCATCGATGGGGGCAATCTCGGTGTGCAGTGTGGTGGGGGTGGTCCGACGTTTCGCTACAGAATAGGAAGCAGGCACGCTGCGACCGACTGGGTAATGCCGTCGGGAACCGTCCTGCTCCAGCACCGCGTATTCAGAGTTTGCATCCAGCAGACGAATCCCTTCGGGGGTCGTCTGGCCGATGGCGAGTTTGCGTAGCTTGCCATCGACACGAAGTACGGCCGATTCGTTGAACAAGCCGAGAACGACGACGTTGGCAGCCGAAGCGGCTCCCACAACAACTTGTCCAAGTAAAACAATGAGTGCGCACGATGCAAGGTAATGACTCTTGTTTGTCACAGCGATGATGCTTCTTATTCTTAGGTCGCTGCTGACTGCTCTGCGTTTCGCCACCGCGGCCATCGAGCCGTCGACAGGCATGACGCATTTCCGTGTCAACACAACCTTGCTGCTTCGTAGCGACCAACGCTCCGGGAAGTCGCCACCCAGGGACTGAATCGGTCAGTGGCGGCGCCGGTTGGAGCCCAATGGCAAATTCTGCGACGCCGGTCACAGCCTAGAGCGCTTCGGCTAAAGTCCCACGAGCGAGCCAGGCGGGCGACCCTCGACGCCAAAGTGGCTTATCATGGCGGTTGCTAGCCAGCGCCACGAATCCGGTGAAGACCATGGCAAATCAAGAACCTGAGATCTACGTCAGCGTCGATATCGAGGCCGATGGCCCCATACCGGGTCCGTATTCGATGCTCAGCCTAGCCGCCGTGGCCTACAGCGCCACCGCCGCTGTGCTGGGCGAATTCGCGGTCAATCTCGAGACGCTGCCCGGCGCCGGCGTGCACCCGAAGACCAAGCTGTGGTGGGAGCAGTTCCCGGAGGCCTGGCAAGCCTGTCGCGTCGATCCACAGCCTCCCCAGTTAGCCATGACCGGGTTCGCGAGTTGGCTCGAAGCTCTGCCTGGTACGCCGATATTCGTGGCCTGGCCCGCGACCTGGGATTTCATGTGGGTGTACTGGTACCTGGTGCAGTACACCGGTACGCGGCCGTTCTCCGAGCATGGTATCGACATTCGGTCATATGCCATGGGTATGCGCGGCCGCGATTTTCGTCGGGCGGGCAAAAACTACCTGCCAAAGAGATGGTTCTCGGACCAGGCTCATACTCACGTCGCGCTCGATGATGCAAAGGAGCAGGGTCAACTGTTTATCAACATGATGACCGAGAACACAGCTACGCGTGACGCCTGAACTGTGCCACGCTCCCACGATTGCGGCCTCCACCATGTCTTTTGAAGACGAAGCACACTTCGCCGCCAACCTCGCTTACAAAATGTTCGCCGAGGAAGGCCAACTGCTGCCGACGCTGATTGGTTTCGCCGGCGATCGCGTGTATCGCGCTCAGTTCAAAGGCCGCGGCGAGGAAGTCAACGTGCCGTTGGCAGTCGCGACGCTACGCGCCATTGAAGCCGACCGCTACGCCTTCGCCTATGAGGGTTCGCTCGCCACGCCAGGCACGACAACGAAGCGCCGGCAGCGCGACGGCATTTTTGTCATCACGGCAGATCGTCATCGAAGCGAGGTGCGGCTTTACCCCTTCGAAAGAGACGACCAGGGCCAGGTGCAGCGCCTTACCGATCCCGAACGCTTCACGCTGTTCGGTCCACTGACGAAGCTGCTATCGCTCGATACCGTGGCGGACGAGGAAGTCGACTCCCTGCAGCCACAGGTACGCAAGCTGCTGCGCGATGTCCTGGACGAAGATTAGCGCGATACGCGTCCCTACCCTGGTTGAGCACTCATGATCCCGTTGCACGATGACAACCCAACTGAGCTGACCCCGTTCGTGACGGTGGCAACGATTGCCGCGTGCGTGCTGGTATTCCTGTGGCAATTGTCATTGGGCCCAACGCAGCAGCTTGCCACGCTTGCCTTCGGCGTAATACCAGCCGTGCTGTTCGATATCCGCCAGCTGCCCACCGAGTTGGCAGTGATACCCGCTGAGCTCAGCGTATTGACCTCGATGTTCCTGCATGGTGGCTGGGGCCATCTCCTGGGCAACATGCTCTACCTGTGGATCTTCGGTAACAACGTCGAAGACGCCATGGGGCACGTGCGTTTCGTGCTGTTCTATGTGCTGTGTGGCGTGGCTGCGGTATTTGCCCAGGCGTTGCCCAATCCGGAGTCGACCATCCCGATGATTGGCGCAAGCGGCGCAATCTCCGGTGTATTGGGCGCTTACCTACTGCTTTACCCTCATGCCCGCGTACTCGTCGTTATCCCACTCGGCTTCATCTTCCATACCGTGCGGTTGAAAGCAGGCTGGGTATTAGGGTTCTGGTTCGTCCTCCAACTCATCAATTCGCTGTTCGCTGGCGAGGGGCCAGGCGTGGCCTGGTATGCCCACCTGGGCGGCTTCGTCGCCGGCGTCATGCTGATACCGCTGTTCAAGCGCCGCGCGGTCCCGCTGTTTCACCCGGAACGCCGCGGACCATGACCACACTGAATTTCGCTGCCCCCTACGAGCGTTGGCTGCGCGATGGCAGCAAGACGACAACGCTGCGTTTGGGACACCGACTCGAACCGCGCGCCGGCGAAATTGTCGAGGTGACCGTGGACGATCCGGATGGCGTGCCCAAGAGCGTCGGCCGGGCACGCGTTGTCCAGGTCAAATACCTGAGCCTGGGCGCGCTCACGGAAGAGGATCTGCACGGGGAATCGCCCGATTGTCGCTCCGTGGAGTCGGCCGGCAGAGTGCTGCGCGCGATCTATGATCGCGAGCTCGACCCCGACGAAGCGCTGACGCTCATTCGCTTTCAGCCGTTGTGAGGACCGCAGACTAGACACGGCGCGCCGGCGTCGCCGCCACAGGCTTCCGAACTCATCACCCGCGCCCGACACGCGCCGGTTTCGGCTAACATGGTGCGCTAAGCTTGTGCTCACAGCGCACTGCCAAGGAACACGTACAACAGTCGCCATGAAACAACCCGATCTCTCCCACACCCGCAACGTTGGCATCGTGGCCCATGTCGATGCGGGCAAGACCACGCTGACCGAGCGGGTGCTCTATTACACGGGGGCATTGCACAAAATTGGCGAGGTACATGACGGCGCCGCCCACATGGACTATCTCGATGAGGAACGGGCCCACGGCATTACTATCACGGCCGCAGTGACCAAAGCACCGTGGGCCGATCATCTGATTCAACTGGTCGATACACCCGGGCACGTTGACTTCACCATCGAAGTCGAACGCGCCATGCGCGTTCTCGACGGCTGTGTCGTCGTGCTGGACGGAGTACGCGGTGTCGAGCCGCAGACCGAAACGGTGTGGCACCAGCGCCAGCGCTTCGGTATTCCCGCACTCTTCTTCATCAACAAGATGGATCGCCCGGGCGCTGACTTCGACCACGCCCTGGCCAGTATCCGCAAGCGCCTCAATGCCGAACCCGCCCCGGTGACCGTACCAGTGCCGGAACAACACGCCGTGGTGCACCTGATCGAACGTAGTCTGATCCGCTTCGAGGGCGAGCAGGGTGAACGTGTGGTGCAAGAACCCTGCGGCGATGAGCAGTGGGCTGAGCTGCAACCGCTGCGCGAAAGCCTCGCATTGGCGGCCGCGGAGGCGGACGACGAGCTGGCCGAACTCGTGTTGACCGGCGAGGAGGTGCCCGCCGACCTGCTGTGGCGAGGCCTGCGCGAAGCCACTCTCAGCGGGGCGTGTTTTCCCTGCTTTGGCGGCAGCGCGCTGCGCAACCAAGGGGTGCAGCCGCTGCTGGACGCCATTCCACGCCTGCTACCCAGCCCGCTCGACCGACCGCCGAGCATGGCACGCGATCTAGATGGCCAGCGAATCGAGGTCGACATGGATGCAAAAGGTCCGCTCGCCGCACTGGCATTCAAGGTCCAGCTCTGGGACGGACGGCGCCACGTCTTTGCGCGACTCTATCGGGGCACACTGAGCCCGGGCGACAAAGTGGTCACACCCACTGCCGAGGGCAAACTGCGTGAGGAACAAGTGGCGCGCGTCTTCGACGTTGACGCCAACAAGCGCAGCCGATTGGACATGGCCTTTGCCGGACAGATCGTGTTGCTCGCAGGACTGCGCCACGCGAGCACCGGGGACACCTTGTGTGATCCGCGGGCACCGCTGTTGCTCGAGCGTATCGAGGCGCGCGAACCCGTGATCAGTCTGGCCATTGAACCGAGCGCCAGCGATGAGGAAGACAAACTGCTGGAGGTCCTCGACAAGCTGCAGCAGGAGGATCCGACCTTGAGTGTCGAGGACGACCCGGAAACCGGGCAGCGGCTGCTGCGCGGCATGGGTGAGCTGCACCTGCAGATTGTGCTCGAGCGCCTGGAGCGAGAATTCCACCTGCGCGTGCGTGCGGGCCGTCCCCGTGTGGCACTGCGTGAGACGATCAAGTCTGCCGCGACCGCCGAACTGGTGTTCGACCGGGTCATTGAAGTCGACCGCGTGCCGACGCCTGTTCAGGCACGCGCCGTTGTCACCGTACGACCACTGCCGCGCCGCGCCGGCGTCCAGGTTCGCGACGACCCAGTGCTCGAACCCGAGGGCGCATCCCTGTCAGCGACTCAGCGCGAAGCGGTGAGCGCTGCGGCGCGCGATCTACTGGCGAGCGGCCCCGAGCATGGCCTGCCCTTGCAGGACCTCGCCATCGAGATCACCCGCATCGAGCTGTTCGGCCAGGCCTCGCGCCCCGAGGCTTTGCGCGCCTGCGTGGCACTGGCGGTGCGAAAAGCATTGCTCGACGCCGAGCCGTTGGTCCTGCACCCCATCATGCGCACCGAGGTCGTGGTGCCCGAAGAGAACCTAGGCACGGTGCTCGGCGACCTGCAGTCGCGCCAGGCCAACATCGTTGCGACCCAGACGCTGGGCGATACGGCGTCGGTGACCTGTGATGCGCCACTGGACAACTTGCTTGGCTACACGACGGTGCTGCGCAGCCTCACCCATGGCCGCGGGCAATTCACAATGATGTTCGAACGCTTTGATACGTTGTAACAACGCGGCAGACCCCGCCTACTGGCACGACCGAACCACAGGTTGCCGAACACAATGGCATTTGCCTATTGCGAGCGCACGGATCCAGCTTTCTGGGCGGAGCCAGCCAACGCGGTATCCAACCTCGCTTTCCTTGTCAGCGCGATAGCCGCCTGGGCATTGTACCGGCGCACCTTCCAGTTGAACGGCCCGCCGCACTGGGACATCATGGCGCTGATTGGCTTAATGGCAGTGATCGGCACCGGCAGTTTTCTTTGGCATACCGTCGCCACAGGCTGGGCCGAACTCGCCGACATCATCCCCATCTGGTTGTTCGTCAACCTGTTCCTGATCAGTTTCCTATTGCGTGTCGCCGGGCTCGGCCTCGGCACTGCCGCACTGTGGTGGTTCGCTTTTCAAGTGCTGGATTACACCACGCGCCTCGTCTTGCCCGCCGAGTTGTGCAACGGGTCGGTCGTCTATTTCCCGTCCCTCGTCGCGCTGGTCGCGGCGGCCACCTATGCGCGGCGTACCCGCCGCGCGGCGGCGCCGTATCTGCTCGGCGGCGCCGCGCTGTTGATCGTGTCGCTGGGGTTTCGCAGTGTCGACAATGCGGCGTGTGGCGCGTTGCCACTGGGCACCCATTTCCTCTGGCATCTGTGCAATGGCGCGGTTCTTTACCTCCTGTTGCTCGGCGTAATGACGAGCGTGCCAGCGCGCGCGACGGCTTGAGCCAGTATGTCGGATCATACGGTGACGCTGAGCGATGGTCGTACTCTCGGCTATGCGGAGTTTGGCGTTGACGCAGGCACGCCCATCTTCTATTGCCACGGCTTGCCCGGCTCACGACTCGAAGCGGCGTTGGCAACGGACGCCGCTCGGTCACTGGGGCTGCGCATCATCGCTCCCGATCGCCCTGGTTTCGGTCGGTCGACGTTCCACGCTCGACAAGGCATCAGCAACTGGGCCCGCGACCTCGAGCAATTGGCCGACCATCTCCAGGTCGAACGTTTCAACCTCCTGGGTGTGTCCGGCGGAGGGCCTTATGCCGTTGCCTGCGCGCAATACTTGTCCGACAGAGCGGATCAACTGGCGCTGGTCTGCCCCCTGGGGCCCCTGGCCACGGTCCATGCAACCGATGGTATGAGCGCGGCCCTGGCCACAACGATCAACTGGGCGCGAAGGCTTCGCGTTTTGGTCAACGTATACGGCGTCGTCCTCGGCACGATGGGGCGACACTGGCCAGAGTTCATCATCAACGTTTACGAGCGACAAGCGCCCGAGGCCGACCGCGCGGTGCTGGCCGAGCCCAGGGTCCGCGCAGTCATCGCCGCTTCGGTGCAGGAGGCCTTTCGCCAAGGTGGCAGGGGTCCCGCGCAAGAGCTGGCCCTGCACCTCCTGCCGTGGGACATCGACCCGGTCCAGGTCAAGGTCCGCGTACTGCTATGGCAGGGCGAGGCGGATACCACAGTGCCGCCAGTCATGGGCCATTGGTATGCGCAGCGCTTACCGAACTGTCAATTGCGCAGTTTGCCCGGGGAGGGCCATTTCTCAGTACCGGTGCGCCACATGAACAGCATATTGAGGACATTCGCCTGCGCGCCGACTCAACCCGCGCGGCCAAGCAGCCGATACGCAAGACAGCGACCTGAGGCCGACCCGCCGGGTAATACCACCCCCTGATTGGTGTCAGATCGGGCCCTGAACTAGCGCGACATGGCAAACCAGCGAAAACACATTCGAACGCGGCTGCAAGCCGCGGTGAAGCTGACCCACGAATCGATCGGAACCATCTCGGCCACTCTGCGCGATTTGTCCGATGGGGGGCTCTTCCTGCTCACCGACGACTGGACGCCACCGCCCGTTGGCTCGCGGGTGCAGCTACAGGTTGTGGCGTTGAGCGACGAGGCACCCGTCGTCGAGGCCGAGGTCGTGCGGATTGCCGAGGAAGGCATCGGCTTGCGTTTCGTCGATAATCAAGAGTCCTGAGCGCGTAGCTCACGGGCTTGGCGCCGCGGCGCACCCCGTTCGTTTCAATCCTGAAACGGATTCTCACATCAATCACGGCTTGGCCTGCGCAGGCTCGGCGCATTCTCGTTGCCAACATGCTACTTTGAGCAAAGAGGCTACGCCCACCCCGGGAGTTAGCAGGCGAGAGGATGGCTCATGGCGCGACCGGTGTTGGCCTTTGATGTCTACGGCACGCTCTTTGATACGCGCGGCGTGATCGCCGCACTGGCTGCCTATGCCGGGCAAGACGCTGGTGCGCTCGCGCAACTGTGGCGCGACAAGCAACTCGAGTACTCGTTTCGCAAAGGCCTCATGGGTGCTTACCAGGATTTCACCCAGTGCACCCGCCAGGCGTTGGACTACGTGTGCACGCGTGCGGGTCTGGCGTTGGATGACGAACAACGTAGCAACCTGTTGGCTGCCTACGACCACTTGCCCGCTTTCGACGATGCCGAACCGGCGCTCGAACAACTCGAAACCGACGGTTTCGCCATCTATGCGTTCAGCAATGGGCCGGCACGCGCGGTGTGGAGCCTGCTGCAGTCGTCTCAACTGGCACCGTATTTTCTCGACGTGATCAGCGTTGATGAAATTCGCAGCTTCAAGCCCGACCCCGAGGTGTACCGGCATTTTCTGCGGCGGGCCAACTGCCACGGCAGCGGCACATGGCTGGTGTCCGCAAATCCGTTTGATGTCATTGGCGCTTTGGCAGCGGGCTGGCAGGCAGCCTGGGTACAGCGCGATTCAGCGGCGATTTTCGATCCGTGGGATATGGAGCCTTCGGCCACGCTGCGCAATTTGACTGAGCTGCGCGCCCTGTTTGGCTGAGCAGCAAGCGTCGCCTGCGCGGCGACAGATCCAATCCGCTAAGACGCTTTACGCGCGGAGGGAAAGATGAGTTCGAGCACCTCGGAGGATTTGCGCGCTGCTTCTTGGCTGACCGATTCCAGATCCTGGAGGTCAAGCTGGATGAGCTCCAGCGCATCAAGGTCGAGGCGCGGTTGAGTTTCGCGCGCGATGGTGGAACCCGCTGAGGCAACATTGGTCAGCCCCTTGGCCACATGCACGATCGCGGTCTCGAGCGGGAACTGTTGGGCCTCGCTCGGCGTCACGTGATAGCGAGTCGTCTCCAGCAACCCCGGAGGCAGTTGCCAGCTGGCAAACAACGCAGCGCCCACCTGAGCATAGTCATAGCCGAAGATGGCACGCTCGACTTGCCAGAGGGGCTCGCCGGCACCGTTTGCACCGGCGAGTGCTTGAATGGTACGAACCGGGTCGTGCTGATACATCAACAGGTGACCGATGTCGGCCAGCAGCCCGGCGACGAACAGGCGTTCCGCATCCAGTACGTTGCAGCGATGCGCCAGCTGCCGCGCCAAGGTCGCGGTAAACACGCTGTTGCGCCAAAAGGTGTGCATGCCGACAATGTTGTTGGTGATCCCCATAAACGTGTCAGTCACGGCGGTCGCCAGCGCGAGGTCGTGAATCTGGCGCGTGCCGACGAGGCTGACGGCAGTCGACACGCTGTCGATTTTGCGGGAATTCCCAAAATATGCGCTGTTGGCCAGGCGGAGCAGGCGGGCGGTCAGGGCCGGATCCTGGCCGATGACCGCCGCCACATCTGCCATCGCGGAGTTGGGGTCGTCCAGTACTGCCTTGAGGCGAAAATACACGTCAGGCAGCGAATAAAGACTGGTGGAACGCTTGACCAGCTTCTCCAACGGGCTCATGCAGATGCTCCTGTGCTGGGCGGTAATGTCAGCACTGGCCTTAGCGACCGTGGCCGCCCTGGCTTGAGCGCCAGCGCTCGGCTCCGTGACCGCGGTCACATTCGCGCGACTGAACGACCGCGCAGACAAACTAACTCGAATTCTTAAGGCAGCGTCCCCATGATGGGCATAGCCAAAGCCAGGCCAGGAGACCTCGAAGCAATGACAACGTTATTCTCATCCGAAACCGCTGTGCCCATGACAATCTTCCTGCCGGGCGACGAGCCGGGAGGCGCCGATGGTGCAATGCTGGCCAAGGAAATTTGGGTGTTCACAGTCGAGCAGCTCGAGCACTCGCTGCGCATCGAACAAGATCATGTCTTTCGCCATTTTCCGGAGCATCGTCAGATGCTTACTTATGAGGCGAGCGCCGGTCCTTACTACGTGGTCCGCGGTCATGGCCAGGATGTGTCGGCATCGACCGTGGCGAACTTTCGGGCTGAGTGGCCCGAACGCAGCACCACTATGGATGTCGTCGCTGTACTTGATTAGCATCTTGGCGCTGCTGGCCACACAGCAGGAGCGCAGCACCCCGCGCCTGCACGCCGATAACCGAACCCGAGCCTGAGGCTGAATAGACTAATGCGTTACGAACAAGGAACAACGCCGCATGAGCTCGGCGCCCCGGTCGGCGAGGGCACGCTACTTGGAACCGCGGTGCTGGGCCTGTTCATTGGCATCGGCTTCGTCATCGCCGGTCGCCGGGGGCGACAGCTGTGGATGACAGCCTGGGGCGCCGGTCTGGTCGTTGCCAGCGTCATTTATCTTGGTGCGGCCGCGGTTGGACTCACCTAGCCCATCGGCCCTCAGTATCAATCTCGTCGCCAACCCGCCTGTTGGTGTGCACGCACCAGCGGAAACACCTGCTCGCTCTCGTAAGCCAGACGCTCGCGAATCAAAGCGATGATGGCGCGCGCCTCGCCCAAGTCCTGTTCAGCAGCGGGATCGCAGGCATGCTTCACGTAGTGAGCGAAACGCTTGCGGATTTCCTTGGCACTGTCATGGAACGCCTCGGCCACTGCACTGAACGCTTGGTCCGGATGACGGGCCAGCTCGGAGTAGATGGGATTGTCTTCAAAGACGAGATGCATCCACACCTTTTCGCGAAAACGCTTGAGCAGCTCACACACGAATGCATTGGTGCGCAGCTCAGGATGCTCGAGCAGCACCGCCAGCACATTGCACAGCGCACTGATCTCGTTGTTCTGTTCCTGCAGTTCCTCGAGCGTGTACATAGAAGTGTCCCCTTCGCCTTGCTGTGGCCCAATCCGGTCGCTGTTGATGGGGCCGGCCTGGTTACTGTGCCCAGTGCTAGACTTCGAATCAACCACCAGCGGCCCGGTTGCGCACTGGGGTCGAGCGGGTCGCCAACAACGGCCCTCGGGTGGTCCTGAGATCCCGCTGGTGACTCGGCTAACCCGCTGAAAGCAGGCGAATTAGCGTCCTCGACCCCCGGCGCTGGTGGAGGCCGGTAGCTCGTGTATACTTAGCGCCCCAGATTTTCGTATGCGAACCGAATTCACTCAGTTCTAAGGAGGACTTTGAACATGGCTGGCAACTTCAAGCCTCGTGCCAACTCCCTGACCCGTCGCAGCAGCGATACCGGCTATCAGATCGGCTGGAAACTCAAGTACGGTTTTGAAAGAGGCCACCTCGAAGGTGAGATGACCTATGGTGAGGCCAAGAAAAAGGCCGCCGAGCTCGAGGCCAAGGACCCTGAGAAGGCATTCTGGCCAGAAATGATCATGGATCCGAACTTCGAGCACTAAGTCGTGACGCGGGTGAGTCGTGCCCGACGACTCACCCGCTGGTACTCGCCGCGGCTACGCAACTATACCGCGCGCCCCGATTGCCTCAATCCCGCCTCGTAAGCGCACTCGTATCGATGGATTGCGTTATCTACAAGTCGTCGCGCAAGGCGGACACTTATCTGTTCGTCCAACACGAAGATGATTTCTCAAGCGTACCCGAAGCGCTGCTGCAGGCACTCGGCAAGCTGGAGCTGGTCATGCATCTCGAGCTCACCCCACAACGCACGCTGGCCCAGGCGGACGCAACCCAGGTGAGTGAGCAGATCCGCGCGCGCGGCTTCTATCTGCAACTTCCCCCGGCAGAACCGGGCCAGATGCCCACCCACTAGTGAGCCGTCCGCGCTCAGGCGCGTGACACGAACTCACCGGTCAGTGTGTTGACTTTGATCACCTCGCCCGGAGAAAGATACTCGGGCACCTGCACCACCAGCCCCGTGCTCAGCGTGGCGGGTTTGCTACGCGCCGACGCCGAAGCAGCTTTCATCGCCGGCGCGGCGTCTACGATCTCGAGATTCACCGTCGCCGGCAACTCGATGCCCATCAGCACGCCGTCCACCAGCAAGGCGCTGACGCCTTCCAACGACTCTGTCAGATACAGCAACTCGTCCTCGATCGCCTCACGATCCACGGTATGTTGCTCGAAGGATTCGGTGTCCATGAAGGTACAACCGGTGTCATCGGTGTAGAGCAACTGCACCGGGCGACGCTCGAAGTCCACGCTTTGAATCACGTCATCGCCCTTGAAGCTCGCCTCGAACTTCTGCTTGGTAACGACATCGCGGCCGCGGACTTTATACAGGGTGTTGCCGCTGCGCGACGAGGCGGTTTGGACCTGAACGTCTTTGACCACCACGCTGCGGCTGTCGACTTGAATAACGAAACCGCGCTTGAGTTCGCTTGCTTTCATGACCATGCTCGTAGAAGGTTGACGCGGCAGGACAGTGGTCGCCGCCGAAGGCGGGGCATTCTAGACCAGCGCTGCGAGCCGCGAAAGCACGCCCTGGCGCTAAATTGTGTTCAACCGGTAACCGATGTATTGGATCATGCCCACTCCAACAGCGAGCACGAGTCTGCCACCATCGCGTTCCCGCGGCTGGTGGCTGGTCGTGGCCACTGCGCTGGCGTTGCCCGCCTCGCCTGGTGCTCGCGCTGATGCGCAGAGCGTACCCGAGTCGCTGAGCGCACTGATCCACAGCGTGGACGCCAGCGCCGGACGCGCCGCCCAGGCGTCGGCTCAGGCGGTTGACGCTGGCGCCAGCGGCGCCCAGCAGGCATTGCGCGAGCTGCGCGCCGGCCTGCAGGACCTGGGCCACGGCACCCGCGCCGAGGCCATTCGCGCCAGGCACACTATATTGGAGAGTCGCGACGAGCTGGCGCGCTGGCTCGGCCTGGCACCCCGCTGAGCCCGCCACACGCTGCCTCTTACTGCACGGCACCATCCAACGCCGGGTATATATTTTTGGCCCGCCACCTTGAGAAATCACCGTTTATTTCCTAGTGTTTTGGTAGACAAGCCGCCGCGAGTGCGGCCGTCACAGTGCCTGAATGGGGCTCAACGCTGCGGCCTGTAGCGAAAGGAGGACCTAATGAAAAGACGTCTGTATTTCGTTCTGCCCAACCTGGACAGCGCCCGGGAAATCCACAACGAGCTGCTGTTGTCGCGCGTCGAGGAGCGACATATGCACTACCTTGCCGGTCCACGCGCCGAACTGGGCGACTTGCCGCGGGCGAACCTACTCCAAAGCAGCGATTTGGTGCACGGCCTGCAGCTGGGCCTGATCTACGGCGGCATCAGTGGCATTTTCGCCGGCATCGTCGCAGTAGTGATGCTTGGTCTGACGCTGCAGTCAGGCGGCATCGTGGTCTTGGGCGTGGCCTTGGCCGGTGCCCTGATGGGCGCCTGGTCATCGAGCATGATCGCCGTGGCGGCGCCCAATTTCCGGCTGATCAAGTTTGACCCGGCGCTCCGGCGCGGCGGCATACTGCTGCTGATCGATGTACCGATTGAACGTGTCGACGAGATCACAGCGCTGATTCGACGCTACCACCCCGAGGCCGACGCCAGGGGCGTGGAGCCGACGATTCCGGCGTTTCCATAGACAACACCACCAGACCCGACCGACGACGCCCGGCCCCGCGCCGGGCGTCGTGCGTTCAGATCTACCTTCCAGACCGCTACGCCTAAGAGTGTTCCACAATACCCGGCCGCCGCGTGGCCTGCGTGCGCAGCACAACAGCGCTACAATCCGCTGGCGTCCCGCGGTCAACGGGCGGGTGGGGAGCGATACCGTGCCTAGGAATCTCACTTACCGCGCCGCCGATCGCGTCGCGGCATCAACTATCAGTGCAGTACTGGGCACAGTGCTGATCGCCCACCTTGCGGGGTGCGAGCGCAGCACGAGCACGTCCGCACCCACGCAGACGTCGGATACCAGCATGCTGGCAGAAAAATGGAACACGCCAGACCGCGTCTGGACACCATCGGAGCTGACCACACTGGATACAGGCGAGCGACTCTACCAGCGCCATTGCGCGGGGTGCCACTTGCGCGACGGCCGCGGCCAGTCGGCGCTGCGGGCACCGGCGCTGCGCGCCAATCCGCTGGTTATCGACGACTCGGCAGCGTTCGTGCGCACGGTGCTGTTCGGCCGCAAGGTCATGCCGGCATTCCGTAACACCCTGAACGACACCGAGCTGGCGGCGCTCGCCAGCTATTTGCGCAACGCCTGGGGCAATCACAGCGGCGATATCATCGCACCGCAGACAGTGACTCGACTGCGCCACAGCGGCGAGTCCTGAATCAGCGGCGCCATGCCTTCCCCAGACATCGGAGTATTTGCCGCGTCGCTCGTAGACAGTGCACGGGTAAACCGCCACCGCATTCCCGTCGTGGTCAGCGGCGAGCCCACCTGGTGCTATGTCGTGGCCGGGCAAATGTTGGCTGCCGCTGCGTTGAGCGATGTGCTCTGGTTGGGCAAACACGCACCCGTTGGCATTACGGCGCAACCCCTTGGCCGCGCGCGACGCGAGCTGGGCAGCGAATACGACGCACTGGTCTTCGACACGCACAGCGGATTCAGTGCCGACTTGCTGGCCGCAGCGACCGGCACCGTGCGCGGCGGCGGGCTGTGCCTGCTGCTCACTGCCCCCCTTGCGACCTGGTCAACACAGCCGCCACCGCACCAGGACCATTTGCTGGTCTATCCGTACAAAGAGAGCCACGTTGGCGCGCGCTTCTTCGCCCGGCTCGCAACCGCTCTCGCCACCGACGCTGACGTGGTGAGAGTCGAACAGGATCGCCCGTTGCCGACTTGGACGCGCCCGTCTCTCCCTTTATCGGAACACGCGGCCCGAGGGGTGTCGGCGCCATGCTTGACCAATGATCAGGCCCAAGCCGTCGCAGCCATCATCAAGGTGGCACGCGGCCATCGGCATCGGCCCCTGGTGCTTATCTCCGATCGGGGACGTGGCAAATCGGCCGCCTTGGGGATTGCCGCCGCGCAGCTGCTCGAGGCCGGTTCAATGTACGTCGTGGTCACCGGCCCCAACCGCGACGCGGTCGAGCCAGTGTTCGCGCAGATCACGCAACTGACACCGCAGGCCGCCGTCCATGGCAACGAGATGCGCCACGGCAGCGCGCGCGTTGCATTCCAGGCACCTGACGTCGTTGCGCAAAGTGAGCACCGCGCCGACTTGCTCCTGGTCGACGAGGCCGCTGCCCTGCCCGTAGCGTTGTTGCGCACCCTGCTCCAACAGCAAGCGCGCATCGTGTTCGCCACGACGGTGCATGGCTATGAAGGCAGTGGTCGCGGTTTTGAGCTGCGCTTCCAACAGGTGCTGAGCGCACTGCAGCCACAGTGGCGACGCCTGCAGCTGGAAACACCCATACGCTGGGCCAACGGCGATCCCACCGAGCGGCTCGCCTTCGATGCGCTGTTGCTCAACGCGGCGCCGGTCGGCGCCGAGGCCATCGGCCAAGCCCGCCTCGATGAATGCTGCGCCGAGCGGCTCGATCGCGACATTCTGGCCGCCGATGAACAGCAGTTGCGCGAGCTGTTTGGCCTCATGGTGCTGGCTCACTATCGCACGCGACCCGACGATCTGCAGTACCTGCTCGACGGCTCCAATGTCACGGTTCATGTGTTGCGCCACGGGCACCATATCGTGGCCGCCGCGCTCGTGGCTCAGGAGGGAGGATTTGATGCCCGGCTGAGCGCAGCAATCTACGCCGGCACGCGCCGCCCCCGCGGCCACCTGCTGCCACAATCATTGTGCTTTCACGCTGGCCTGGCCAACGCCGCCCAGGCCAGCATCGCCAGAATCGTGCGCATTGCTGTGCATCCGAACGTGCAGCGCCGCGGCTTCGGTTCCAAGCTGCTCGCACATATCATCGAGCAAGCACATCACGACGGCTGCGATGCTGTGGGCGCGAGTTTTGGTGCCGAAGCCGGACTGCTGCGCTTTTGGACCACACAGGCTTTCGCGCCGGTGCGCATCGGTCTGACCCGCGAACACACCAGCGGCACGCATGCTGTGATGCTGTTACATGCGTTGACCGGCTGCGGACGCGCGCTACAAGAGCAGGCACTAGCGCGGTTGGCCCGCAACCTGCCCGTCATGCTCACAGATAGTCTGCGCGACTTGGATGCCGAGTTGGCTGCAGCCTTGCTCAGCCAGCTTCCCGCGGTGCCGAGCGCCGAGTTGGATGATCAGATGCGCGCCGACATCTGCAGTTTCGCCTTTGGCCAGCGCGGGCTGGAAGTCAATCTGGCGGCCGTACAGGTACTCGCCGATCTGGCGCTGCGCGATGGCAACCCTGCGCAGACGCTCAACGCGCGTCAACAGGCCCTGTTGGTCATGCGCGTGCTGCAGCGACGCGACTGGATCACGGTCGCAAGGGCGCTGCAGTATACGGGTCGCGCGCAAGCGCTTGACGACCTGCGGGCGACAGTGCGAGCTTTGGCACAGTACTACGGATACCACACTGACGACGAACACTAGTCCAACCACCGGCCCCGCCAATACGGCCTGCCAGCCGCCTCGGCGGCCGCGCAGGCGGCTACAGCATACCCATAGTCGAACAACCTACGACACAAGCAATGGATCACGACCACTCCCACGCCAGCGATGAGCGCAGAATTTTCTGGGCGATGGTCCTCACCGGCAGCTTCATGATCATCGAAGTCATCGGCGGGCTGCTGTCGGGTTCACTGGCCTTGTTGGCGGATGCCGGTCACATGCTCACTGATACCGCGTCACTGGCCTTGGCGTGGCTGGCGTCGCGCATCGCGCGGCGGCCGGCCGATACCTTGCGCTCCTACGGGTATCACCGCGTGCAGATCCTCTCGGCCTTGCTCAATGGCATCGGATTCATTGTTGTTGTGGCATGGATTGTGGTCGAAGCAGTAGAGCGGCTGCTAGCGCCGGTCGCGATTCTCGGCGATGTCATGCTGGTCGTTGCGGGTGCAGGCTTGGTCGTCAACATCATCGCGTTTTTGATTCTGCATGGTGGCAGCTCGCATAACCTCAACCTGCGTGGCGCCGTCGTTCACGTGCTCGGCGACCTGCTCGGCTCGCTCGCCGCGATCGGCGCCGCCGTGGTCATCCTGTTCACAGGCTGGACCCCGATCGATCCATTGCTCTCGGTGCTGGTCGCTCTGCTCATTCTGCGTAGCGCTTGGTACGTAGTGCGCAAATCGACGCACATTCTGCTCGAAGGCACACCGGATGATGTCGATATCACCGAGCTGCGTGAGACGCTCGCAAGCTCGGTTCCCGCGGTGCGCGACGTACACCATGTCCACGTCTGGTCGCTGACACCGGCCCGTCCGCTGCTAACAATGCACGCCAGCATCGCCGATGATGCGGATTACACAGCGGTGCTGGAACAGGTGAAGGCCGTGCTGATCGAGCACTACGGCATAGAGCATTCCACCATACAACTCGAGCCACAGCACTGCGTCGATGATCACCCGACAGGCTATACTTCCGACTCAGTCCCCAACCGCGAGCATTGAAGCGATGAGTGACGACATGGTCTGCTGGAAGTGCGGTGCAAGCCTAGCCGAAATCCCGCAACCGTTTGCGCGCCTGGCAGAATGCCTGAGCTGTCGCGCGCAGGTACATGTGTGCAAACTGTGCCGCTTCTACGACACCGCCAAGGCAAAACATTGCGCCGAGCCGATCGCCGAGGAGGTCATGGACAAGACTCGAGCGAATTTCTGCGACCTGTTCCAGCCGCGCCCCGGCGCCTACCAGGCTGCAGACACCCGTGCCATCAGCCAGGCGCAGGCTGGGCTCGCCGCGTTGTTTGGCGAGACACCCGCTGAGTCGCCCCAGCGCAGTGAAGCCGACCTTGCCCGCGAACGCCTGGAACAGCTCTTTGGTAGCAAGGCGGACAAAGACGACTAGCGCAGTCCGCGGCGAATCGTCTGCATCGTGATGAGAGTTGCGCTCACAACTCGCTGCGTTCATGTGGCCATTTGATCGCATCAGGCAGCGGCGACTGCTACGCCGCCACGCTCAACCCTCCACCGAGTGGATTCAGGTCGCACATTCCCTGCCGTTGCTCGATGGGCTGAGTGAAGAGGAACTCACGACCCTGCATCGCCTCAGTGTCCTGTTTGCTCACAATAAGGTGCTCGAGCCCACGCCGGATGTCGCAGTGGACGAAGCATTGGTCCTGCGCATTACGCTGCAGGCCTGCCTGCCCATCCTGCATCTTGGCA
>Ga0209536_100001015_pt1 | contig 46522 bp, 50 predicted proteins | sample DeeMarSeWOR28_12_FD_187461 | JGI IMG/M metagenome (GOLD analysis project Ga0209536, IMG submission 187461) | Marine sediment microbial communities from White Oak River estuary, North Carolina - WOR-2-8_12 (SPAdes) (version 2) | ecosystem: Environmental > Aquatic > Marine > Intertidal zone >...
CTCCTTGGCATGGAGGAGGCCTCGGGTTCAAATCCCGACAAGTCCACTCTTTATTTTTTGAAGATTGAACACTATTGGATTTACCCTCAATAATAGCAAGATATCTCCTTAACTCAATATCCAAAAAAGAACTAATACTTACACGATGTTTCTTTGCTATCTTTACAACCTCTTTATTCATTCTAATCATATTTCTAACTTTTTTCAAGCCATTTTTTCTTTGAATTCTGAAAAGAGTTCTCATCAATTGAACATCGAATTTCTCTCATTAACTCAAGCATAAAAAATAAATTGTGGAAACTTATCAGATTATAGCCAAGCAGTTCGTTTGTTTTTAAAAGATGGTTAATATAAGCTCTTGAATAACTCTTACATACTTTGCATTTACAGTTAGGATCTAGAGGCTGTTGATCAGACCTATAAATTATTGATTTTATTTTAATTCGAAATTTATTTTTCTTTTTACCAAGAGGCGGGCAAATATGAGAATACCCACTTCTCGCCATTCTTGTAGGTGATACACAATCAAATAGATCAACTCCCCTCTCCACTGATGAAAATATATCCTCAACTACACCAATTCCAAGTAGATGTCGAGGTTTATTATGAGGAAGAAGAGGTATGACCCAATCAAGCACATTATGCATATCTTTCTTAGATTTTCCAAGTGAACCTCCAATAGCATAACCATCAAAATTTAAAGAGGCAATATAATTTGCACTTGTTTTTCTAAGATCCTCCCAATGCCCACCTTGAACTATACCAATAAGAGCTTGATCAGTTTTGTTAATATCTAAGCATTTTTTAGCCCATTTATGAGTACGTTCAAGACTTTTTTTTGTATATTCTTTATTGGATAATGGAGAGGTACATTCATCTAAAACAAGTATCATATCTGCACCTAATTTTTCTTGTATTTCTATTGATTTTTCAGGTGATAAAAACTGACGTGAGTTATCATAAATTGACCTAAAATAAATTCCTTTATTATTTAACCTAATTGTTGATTTTCCATGGGGTTTACTCTGTTTATAATTTTGACCTGGAAAATATATTTTACCAACAGCATGCTCTTTACCAAGACCCAGAGAAAAAGCTTGAAAACCTCCACTATCCGTAACAAGTGGTTTATCCCAATTCATAAATTTATGTAGACCACCCATCTTTGATATTATATCTGCATTTGGCTGAAGCATAAGATGATATGTATTACAAATAAGGATTTGTGCACCTAATTTGTTTAAATCTTCAGGTGTTAAAGCCTTTACAGTAGCTTTTGTTGCAACAGGCATTAACTCAGGAGTTTTTACAGTTCCATGTTTTAATTTTAATAAACCTGTTCTAGCATTATTTTGCTGGGATTTTATTTGAAATCTTAAAAAACCCATATAATATCGAAAAATTATAAGTTGATTAAATAATTTCTTCTTTTAAATGATTAATGAGATATTATGGATTGGTCTATTATTATCAAGTTTTTTAATGGTCATTCTAGCCTATAAGTTGTTCGGAATAACAGGTTTGTACATATGGACTGCTGTTGCTGTTATACTTGCAAACATCCAGGTTATGAAAACAATTCAAATCTTTGGACTGGTTACTGCAATGGGAAATGTAATTTATTCATCATTGTTTTTAGTAACAGATATTATAAATGAGAATCATTCAAAAAAAGACGCTCAAAAAGCGGTATGGATTGGTTTTTTTGTTTTAATTACAACCACGATAATCATGCAGATTAGCATTCAGTTTATCCCTGATGAATCAGATTTTTTAAGCGAGCATATTACAGCAATATTTTCTTTTTTACCAAGAATTGCTTTTGCTAGTCTTATAGCTTATTTGATATCTCAAAGTCATGATGTATGGTTTTATGCAAGTCTTAAAAAAAGACATAAAAAAAGATTTTTATGGTTAAGAAACAACCTATCTACAATCACAAGTCAATTAATTGATAATGTTATTTTTTCATTAGTCGCATTTGTTGGTATATTTTCTTGGAATGTTATTGGACAGATTTTTTTTACTTCTTTAATACTTAAAATAGTTATTGCTACTTGTGACACTCCATTTGTATATTTAGCTAGAAAAATAAAATAACATTGTAATTTTGTTAATCATCAAGTATATATATTCTCCTTATCATTTAAAAGAATTCACATTAAAATCTCAGTAAGTTAATATTAAATATATTAAAAAAAATATAAGTTTTAATATACAAAAGTCTTAAATATGAGAATTTGCGTTTTATATATAAAAGTTTGATACTATGATGCGAACAAAAGTTGTAAATGATTCTACTGATTTGGTTCCACTTCTCAGAGCCTTTGACACAAAGACAAAAAAAGAGGTTTTTAATGAACTTCTAACAGATTGGAAGCCACTCAGTGACATAAAAGATAAATACGGGATGGAAGGAGAAACTGCTCTAGATTATTTTGATAAAATGAAACTAGTTGAAACTAAATGGACCACACCCGATGAAGGAATAGATGGAAGACCACAAAAAAAATATAGATCATACTATTCTGCATTTAATATTAACATATCATGCCCAGTTAATGAGATTAGTGAAATTTTTACAGTGGCTTCATTAAATAAAGATGAATTTAAAAATCTTGAAGATAGAATATTTGATTTTGTTGGAGAAGATGGAAAATTTGGAAATATGGTTGCAGAAAACTTTAAACTTTCAAATCTTGCTTTGAAAGGGCTAGTAAAAAGATCAAATAAATTCTGCTATAAAGGTTTAAAACTTAGCAGAAAAGATTAATTTTTTCAAGCATCTTTTTAATAACATTTTCTATTCCGAATTCAGAATGGATTATTTGATAATTGTTCAGGCTCTTTGGATAGTAATTCCTGCATATATTGCTAATGCGTGTGCTCTTATAGTGGGAGGAGGCACTCCAATTGATTTAGGTAAAAATTGGAAGGATGGAAGAAGAATCTTTGGTGATGGAAAAACATGGCGTGGGCTTATAAGCGGTGCATTTTTGGGAATGACTGGAGGATTTGGAATAACTGTTGCTGCAATTTATATTTCTGATAGTGAATTTGCATTCCTTGGATTGAATGATTTTGGGAGATTTCCTTTAATGATACCAATAATATCTTCAATTTGTTTTGGTGCACTTTTTGGTGATATTTTTGAAAGCTTTTTTAAAAGAAGGATTGGAAAAAATAGAGGAGATGATTGGATTCCTTTTGATCAACTTGATTTTATACTGGGAGTCCTTATTTTCAGTTTCTTAATCTCAAGTTTTTTACAGATTTTAGGTTTATCAAATTATAATTGGTTTATTGATAGTTTTTCATTATGGCATGTACTAACTTTACTTATTATAACACCTTTTTTTCATCTATTGGCAAATTTTGTTCATAAGAGAGCAAGTGGTAAGAAAACTTGATAAATAAAATATATAAGCAAAATATTTTATTTTAAAATGAGGAAATAGAAATGGTTGCTAAGAATGATTCATCTATGAATGAAGAACTAAAAAAATGGCTACAGGAATCAAAAGAAGAAATAAAAACCTCAAGGAAAAAAATGAAAAAAGCAAAGATACCGTCTGGAAAATGTCAAATATGTGGTGAAAAAAATGCAACTTCTCTATGTTTAAAATGCAATCGATCTGTTTGCAAATCATGTTATTTTAAACTCATTGGTATTTGTAAGAAATGTGTACCAAAAGAAATTGCAAGTAAATGGGATGGTTCAAATCCTGACTGGGAAAAACAACTGGGAGTTGAATGGGTAGACTAAGTTTCTCCTTTTTCTCTTTTCAGTCTCATACCTTCTAGATATAACGCCATCATTGAACGAGCAATTCTCCATGATGATGGATAAATAGGTACACCCGCAGATTTAAGGTCCCATACCAAATCCTCAAACTCTTTTCCACCAACCCATGTGGCAAGAATTGGTTTTTTATATTCCTCATGAAGTTTTCTTTCTCGAATCATTTTAAGTATTGCACCAGTAAATTCTACAGGTCGAGCGTATCCACCATGAACTGATGCGACAATAACTCCATCTATATTTGGGTCCTCTAGTAATGCACGGGTTGAAGCCTCATATCTATAAAATCCTGCATCACCTGTTAGATCTACTGGATTGTTTGGTTTAACAATATCTGGAAGTATTCTATCGATTTTTTTATAGGTTTTTGACGATAGTTTCGGTACAACAAGTCCATTTTCTTCACAGGCATCTGATAAAAGAATACCAATACCGCCTCCATTTGTTATTATTCCAATACGATTTCCTTGGGCAGGCGGTTGACCAGCAAGTGCTCGTGCCATATCAAATAGTTCAACTATGTCTCTACAGCGAATTCCTCCTGCCTGTTTGATTGCTGCATCATATATTTTGTCACTTCCTGCCATAGAACCTGTATGAGATGCGGTTGCTCTTGCACCAGCCTTAGTAGTTCCTGCTTTTACTACAAGGACTGGTTTTTTGCATTTTTTTATACTTTCCATAAACTTTCTTCCGTCTTTTACTGCTTCAATGTATAAGCCAACAACTTTTGTATCAGGGTCTTGTGCAAAATAGTCAATTAAATCATCATCATCAATATCAATTTTATTTCCAACACCAATTATTTTTGAAATACCAACAAACTCATTATTTGCCAGATGAATCATACCTATTCCAAGTGCTCCACTCTGACTTATAAGAGACAGATTTCCCTCCCTAGCCATTCCATAAACAAAAGATGCATCAAGACCATCTGAAGAGTTTTTATAACCCATTACATTAGGTCCAAGTACTCTCATATTAGATTTTTCTATTATTTTTTTAAGTTCTTCTTCAAGCTTATAATTACCTACTTCACTAAAACCTGATGAAATAATAATTACATTTTTTACCTTTTTTTGTGCACAATCTCGCATTATTTTTGGAACTATTTTTGCGGGAACTGAGATTAATACAAGATCAATAATCCCTGGTAATTGTGTAACCGTCTTGTAACATTTTACACCAAGAATTTCACTTTCATTAGGATTTATTGGAAAAACCTTACATTCATAATCAGATATTAGTATATTTTTTAAGGCTGCATGACCAATTTTTGTTGAATTTTTTGATGCTCCTACAACAGCAATTGTTTTTGGTTTAAAGAACGATTCAAGTCTATGTTTCATTTCTTTTCCCTCAAATTTTTAACATTTCAGATAATGGATATATTTACTTAAACATAATGAAAATATATTTCAAATGTAATGCCTCATAATATTGATTACTTCGTTACTATTTTTTGCTTTTCTATAATCTTCAAGTGGCTCTTTATTTAATTCCAAAAAATGAGGTCCCCATTTATATAAATTTAATATTTTCTTTGCATGTTCAATTTCATCAAAGATAAAAAGTGCTGTTGCAAAAGCCTCGAGAGTTGAAAGTTTAAATGGTTTACCATAATTAACAGGATTTGCAGCAACTACAAATGGTAATGCTCTTTTATTATAATTTTTATCTAGAAATTTAAAACAACTTTCTGCAGTTTTCCAGGAACAATCAACTACAGTTATTCCATATCTTAAAGCAATATCCAAATCTTCTTTTGATATACTTTTTTCTTCAAAAGGACTTAATATAATTGTACCTTTTGGTATTTTTTTTAAGTTTGTTTCAAGTTTTGCAAAACCGAATTTTTGTAGTTTTCTTGCACTACATTTTTTTGGATCGTCCTCATTTGTGTGATAAATAATCAATTTGATTTGATTTTTCATACCTCACCTATTTTTAAATCAAAAACATAGTGACTTACTCCAGGTGCATAGGATTTAACGTGATGATAATTCAAGAGCTCAGCTTTGCAGCCCTTTTTTCTTACTTCATTTTCTATTATTTTCATTGGCGCATTTGGTACTTTTTTATCTGAAATTTTAGTATGGTAGTGCAATATACCTGTATTATTGTATAGACAATCTATAGCAATTGGTAGAAACTTTTCTGTTTCTTTTAAATATCCCATAATAACTCGATTTGCAATATTTTTTGGTGAAACAATTCTATTATCACCTTCTATTGGCTCAACAATAGAAGAAACATCATTTAAAATGATGTTTTCATTTAGATATTGAAAGGCAATTTGATTTTTTTCGCATGCAAATATTTTTTTAGGTTTACTGTAAACAGCAATAGGCAATGTAAAATAACCAATCCCTGCAAAAAGATCAACTATAGTTTCTTTTTTATTTGATATATTTGTCATACGTATTCTTTCATTCATATTACCTGATGAAAACATTATTTTCTGTGGATCTAATTTAAAGCGAATTCCATTTTCCTTATGAGTTGTTTCTGTGTTTCTAGATCCATAGATTAATTCAACATTTGGAACTCTAAATTCTCCTTTTATACCTCCAACATCGTTTAGTATTGTTTTACATTTTAGAACTTCAGCATACCTTTTTCCAATAATTTTTTTATAATCTTTAAAAATTGATGGTAAATTTAGAGTTAAAATATTGCCTATTTTTTCCCATTTTTCAGGTAATAAGTTAACTAAATTCATTGGTATTTCTTTTGATAATGATTTTTTAATTTGGTTAATTGGTATTTCCGCCATTCTCAAGCAATAAATATATTTGACCTATAAAATTGCATGTAAATAGTTTCAATTAGGTCTACAGCAACTCTTTTAATTAAATTTACATTCGTTCCTTTAAAATGGAGATTTTTCCTTATAAACCACGCAAAAATCAAATTGCATTAATGCAAACTATAAAAAATTGTTTAGAATCAAAAAGGGATATTGTATTTGAATCTGGAACAGGCTCAGGAAAAACCATTAGTACTCTAGCTTCAACTTTAGAGTTTGCTTTAAAAAACAACAAAAAAATAATTTATACTACAAGAACTAATGCACAACAAAGACAGGTCATTCTTGAATTAAGAGCAATAAGAAATAAAACCAGGGATAAAAGAGAAAAAATTTTTGGAGTCGGAATTCAAGGTAGAGCAAATATGTGTCTCCTTGCAAGAAATGATCCAGAGCTTTCAAGGGGCACATCAGATGAGCTTTCAAGATTTTGTTCAAATGAAAAAAAGAAGACTAAATCAGAAGATAAAGATAATGGATGTATATACTTTAAAAATTCTATTGACAAGAATAAAACCGAAAATTTAATCGAATGGGTAAAAAATAAACTTCCAACCGCAGAAGAATTCATTGAGGTCTGTGAAAAAAAACAGGTATGCCCTTATGAAATTAACAGGCAATTAATTCATAAGTCAATAATTGTTGTTTGTCCTTACATATATGTTTTTGATATAATGATTAGAAACATACTTTTTGATTCTTTATCTGTTCCTGAAAATGATATGATTCTCATTGTTGATGAGGCTCATAATCTTCCAAACTTCATTAGAGACCTTTACTCCTCTCAACTTAGCATGTTTATTTTAAATAATTGTATATTTGAAGCTGAAAAATATGGAAATCCCTCAATGCTAAATGGAAGACTCAATGTATCCGATTTTTGTAAACTTTTAAATGAGACTGTGAGAGACTTAAGAGACACTTATGTTTATGGTATTTTAGAAGGAGGTATTAGACAGGAGCCATTAAGAAAAGAGGATGCTTTTATTCCCTCTCATGAATTTGAAACAGAAATTTTATCAAGATTAAAGGTTACCAGTAAAACACTTCATGACATTATTTCTGATCTAATTGCTTTTGGTGAAAAGATACAAGAATATAGACAAAAAGAAGGAAAACTACCTCGTTCATATCTTCATAAACTTGGACTTTTTTTAGATGTCTGGATAAATCTTCAAACTGATCAGCATGCTAAATTAATTGTTGATGCATCTGGTGGAAATAACCCTCGTATCGAAGCATTTTGTCTTGATCCTTCTGTTGGTACTGATATTTTAAGAGATTTTCATTCATCAATTCATATGTCAGGAACACTTGAACCTCTTGAAGAATATAGAGACTCTTTAGGTTTAATAGGTGATTGTGAGCTTGTTTCCTATCCTTCTCCTTTTCCTAAAGAAAATAGAAAAGTTTTATATGTCAATGATGTAACAACCAAATACAGTGAAATCATAAAAGACGAAAATATCCTAAATAAAATGAAAGAAAGTGTTACAAATATTTGTAATAACTTTCCAAAAAATACTATGATATTTTTCCCAAGTTTTAACATTATGTCTTTATTTAAAAACAACAAAACCTTCAATAAAATAAATCGATGTGTATTTATTGAAGAACAACAAATGTCCCAATCTGCGCTCATGGAACTTGTTTCTGATTTCAAGGATTATGGAAATCAGAATGGAGAAGGAGCTGCATTATTTTCTGTCATTGGTGGAAGAATCAGCGAAGGGATGGATTTTCCAGCAAAACAACTTGAAATAGCAGTGATAGTTGGAATCCCCTATCCAAAACCTACGGCAAGACAGCGCGGACTGCAAAGATATTATGATCTAAAGTTCAGAAAGGGATGGGAGTATACTGTTGAGGCACCAACTGCAAGAAAGCTTCTTCAATCAATTGGAAGACTTATCAGAGATGAAAAAGATCGCGGTATTGCAGTAATTCTTGATAGAAGGGCAACTCGTTTTAAAAGATATATAAATGATTTACAAGAATCAAAAAATCTAATTGAGGATATTAGAAGTTTTATTGATAATTAATTTTCATTTTGGTAAAAGATTCGGTATTCCGTCTTTTATTGTATAGTTACAATTACATATTTTACATTTTAAAATGCCTTCTATAATTTCTGCTTTTTCCTCTTTGCTTATTTTTATATCAAGACTACCTTTACAGGTTGGACAACATAGAATTTCAAGTAAATCTTTTTTCATTTATTAGTCCTCTCCAAGATAAAATGGTCTTTTTTGACCAACATCTGAGTCCCAAATATATACCCAATCATCCTCACTGTTTTTTCTACCTTCTTCAATATTTTGTATGAAATTTTTTACTTGCGAATCCATTAGATCGGATGCATGAACAATGCATGCTTCAATAATTTTTGGCATTCGAGGCGATCCATATTCATATCTGCCATGATGACTTAGAATAATATGGCATAGTTTATCTTCTAGATCCTTATCAAAATCTTTTCCTTTGTTTTTTAAATCTGCAATTTTTTCACGAATCCATCTATCACCTATAACAATATGGCCGATAAAATTTCCTTCACCTGTTTTGTCAACTGCTGCTTTTGTCACGTATTCTTTTAACTTCCCAATGTCATGTAGTATTGCACCTGTTACAACTAAATCCTTGTTTATTCCTTCATACATTTCACAAATATTTTTACAAAGTCTTATTACACCAACGGTGTGCTCTAAATTACCACCTACATAATTGTGATGATGAGTTATAGCAGAAGGTGAATGGTTGAATTCCTTGACAAAATTTGGGTCATTAAAAAACAATTCAAGTAGACTCTTTAATTGTACATTTTCAATTCCTTCAATATTACTTTGAACAAGCTTAAAAAGCTTGTCTATTTTTTCTTCATCAAGTGAAGGAATAAAGTCTTTTACATCATATTCAGTTGGACTACACCTTCTAAGACCACCAATTGCTTCATTTATAGATATTTGAGGTTTATCCTCATAGATTTCTACGTTTCCAAGTCTAACTTGAACAACATCTCCAACTTTGAAACTATCATATAATCTTTTCACACGGTCTTTGTTATCTCCACCCCAGAATTTTATATTGATTTCACCAGTTTTATCTGTAACAACAAGACCAAACCAGGTCCCTCTCTTATATGGCTTTGGTGGATTTTTCATTTTAACTGCATAGATATCATTTACAACATCACCTTCTCTTAGATTTTCTATGTATTGCTCTTTTTTTCTTTTACCAGTATCAGTTTCTATCATAGTTTGCTCATCTTTCTTTTTACTATAATTGTAAAGATTTGGCATTTTTTCTCCCCAGATAAAATTTAGGTTTTATATACTATAAATTTATAGTTTATACTTTTTTCCTTCTTTAATCATCCTTGTTTGCATGCTAAGTGTTCTAAATATGCCAGGATGTTCTGTATGAATTGGAAAAAGAACCTTTGGTGTTACAGTTTTGATTAATTCTTTTAAATCTGTACCATTTATATGACCTGAGCAATGAGATTGAACAAATTTCAAGTTAAAGTGTTTTATCCATGCTTTCATTCGTTCATATGAAATCTCCATTTCTTCATTGAATGGTTCAGAAAGTGAATGAATATATATTCCACCATTTGGCTTTAAATCAATTAACATGTTAAAATAGTAGAAATTTAAAACTACCATGTAATCATTTGGTTTTTTTGTAATTTCTTCAGCAGTAATTATATTAGGATAATTCAACCTTTTTTTAATATACATATCTGTGTAATCTTCATCAATATAGGTACCTGTTAATCTTTTAGGTTTTAAAATCAAGATATTTTCATCCTTACTATCAGGCGATTTTAACTTTTTATCATTATGATACCTTTCTAGAAAACATGCATGTTTAAAACTTATTACAAGTTTTTTTTCAAGGTCTTTTGCAATTCTATAAAATGTTGTAAATCTATCTATGTCCTTAAAGTTGAAATCAATAATCGAGAGCTTTTTATTCTTTAATATTTCCCTTTTTGAGCGCTCGTATACTTTTTTCTCAGATTCATCTGTTTTTTTTAAATTTATTCTTGTTCCTTCTGTTATCATTCCTATAGGTTTCGAGTTTTTTGAAGTATCAATAAAATCATTTGTCATATTTGCATGTATCCCATGCATTCTCAAGTCACCGGTATAAACAATAGATCCTTCAGAGGTATGTATTATTAATCCATATGCTCCTGGTAGACTATGATCAACATGAATAGGTTCAATCTCAAGTGAGTCAATACTTATTTTTTTTCCAGTTCTAAAAGTTTTAAATGTTCTTTCAATAGGTGGATTTTTATATTCATGTCTATAGAGAGGTCGTTTTTTGAAATTTATTACTTCATTTTCAATATTTCTTTGACTTTGTTCATCAACTGCATCTAGAATAGATTTACTGGTTTCACTACAGTATATTGGTATATCCTTATGAAGAAATGAAATATAATTTGCATGATCTGCATGTGCATGAGATAAAATTACCCCTTGTATCTCTGCATTTTTTGACTTTCTACCAAGTTGTTCAATTAAATCCTCTCGATATATACCAGATATATCAGGTATTAAATTCAATGCTAGAAAATCTCCTATTCCATTTGCTGTTCTTGGTGTTAAAAATTCCTCAAAATATTTTTGTCTTCTTTTAAAACTCATTCCAAAATCTAAAAATATTTTTGTACCATTATCTTCTAATAGAACCTTATTTCCACCAATCTCCTTTATTCCACCATAAATTGTTAAACTTACCAAACTATAGTCCCCGATAAGTATTTTAAGTGTAAATGACTAAATAAAGTTTATTGAAAATAAAAAAAAAAGAAGGAGTTGTGTTTATTTTTTCTTGTCTTTCTGTTGGGCAAGATACCTTGCACGCTGACCAACCATAAAGAGTTTTGCGATAAATGTTATCTCATTTGCTTCATCCTTATTTGATACTTGCCCTACAATTTGCATTGTTATCAATATTTGTTTTGTTTTCTTCCTTTTAAAGGGTTGTTGTACAGATATTACCAAAAATGTGTTTATCGAAACTATTAAAACAGTTCCTTATATACAATGGGTGTAAGGGTGTCGCCTTATGAATAAAATAAATGTTAACGACATACTTACATCTTATGATAAAGAGAATCTGACAATTGCAACAGTATGTTCTCATTCTAGTCTTCAGATATTTAATGGTGCAAAGAAGGAAGGATTCAAAACAATTGGAATATCTGTTGGAGAAAAAAAGAAATTTTATGATGCTTTTCCATTAGGTAAACCTGATGAGTTTTTTATTGTTGAAAAATATAAAGACATTCTCAAATATACAAATGAATTAAGAGAAAAAAATGCAATTGTTATACCACATGGGTCTTTTGTTGAATATCTTGGTGCTGAAAAATTTTTAACCTTTAATATTCCTACTTTTGGGAATAGAGACGTTCTTTTATGGGAGTCAGATAGAGGCAAAGAGAGAATCTGGTTAGAAGGTGCAGGTCTTACTATGCCAATGGAAATTAAAAACCCAAAAGAAATAGATATGCCTGTTATTGTTAAATACCATGGTGCAAAAGGCGGCAAGGGTTTTTTTATTGCAAAGACATATAATGAATTTTTAAGAAGAATCAAGAAAGATAAACCTTTTACAATTCAGGAATTTGTTATGGGAACTCGTTATTATCTTCATTATTTTTATTCACCAATCCAAAACAATGCTTATAAGTTAAGTAAAGGAAGTATTCAACTTCTTTCTATGGATCGTAGGGATGAAACCACTATTGATGAGGTTCAAAGACTTGGTTCTATTGCCGAACTTGAGGAAATTGGAATTCATCCAACTTTTGTTGTTACAGGAAATATTCCAATTGTTATGAGGGAGTCATTACTTCCAAAGGTTTTTGATATGGGAGCTGCTGTTGTTGAGAAATCTTTAAACCTTTTTGGTGGAATAATCGGCTCATTTTGTTTAGAAACTGTTGTTACAGAAGATTTAGAGTTCAAGGTTTTTGAGATATCCGCAAGAATTGTTGCTGGGACTAACCCTTATACATTTGGTTCTCCATATTCAGAATTAATTCAACCGGATATGTCTACTGGTAGGAGAATTGCTCAAGAAATAAAATTTGCTGCAAAAAATAAACTGCTTGATAAGATTCTGACCTAAAACCTTTTTAATGTATACTTTTTAATATTTAAAGGCGAATATTATATATATAGTTAATATTTATATAGTTACTATGAATTAACTTATGTTAACTATTTTATTTTTAAGGGGAGAAAAAAATGAGAAAATATAAAACCACAATAAGGCTTTTGACAATTTCAGCAATTGCTCTTTTTCTGGTAATACCCGTAGGTGCAAACATAAATCAATCTATTGAAAATTATAAAGATAATATGGTTTCACCAATAAGTGATCCACCAAGTACTTTTGATCTAAGAGATTTTAATGGTGAAAATTATGTTACAGGAATTAGAGACCAAGGCTCATATGGCACATGTTGGACTCATGGTTTCTGCGCTTCTTTAGAAGGTAATCTTTTAATGACTGGTAATTGGGAGACTGCTGGTGAAACTGGAGAACCAGATCTCTCTGAAGCACATCTTGATTGGTGGAATGGATTTAACACACATAATAATGATGATGATCCTGGTGGAGGAGGACTTGATCCCCACTGGGGTGGTGATTACATGGTTTCTTCAGCTTATCAAGTAAGAGGTGAAGGAGCAATAAGAGAAATTGATGCACCTTACTCAGAAATTACTACACCACCTTCAAGAGATGAGCCAAGTTACCACCATTACTATCCAATGGAAATCGAATGGTTTGTGGCAGAATCAGATCTAAGTAATATTAATACAATAAAAAACATACTTATGGAGAATGGAGTAATAGGTACTGCTTTTTGTGTAGATAACTCTTACTGGCAAGATATGGGTGGTTATATTGCTCATTATCAACCACCTGAAACCACAAAAGATCCTAACCATGCAGTTGCAATTGTTGGTTGGGATGATGATAAGGTGACTCCAGCGCCTCGTAATGGTGCATGGCTTTGTAAAAACAGCTGGGGGGATTGGGGACCTGAGCATGGATATTTCTGGATTTCTTATGATGATAAATGGTGTGGTCAACATCCTGAGATGGGTGCCGTTTCATATCAAGGTGTCGAGTATGAACCTTTCGACTACTTTTATTATCATGATTATCATGGTTGGCGTGATACAATAACTGATGTTTCTGAGGCATTCAATGCATTTACTGCAACAGGGGATGAGGAACTTGTTGCTGTAAGTTTCTATAATGCTGATGATAATGTAGATTACACAATGAAAATATATGATCAATTTGTAAGTGGAGAATTACAGGATGAGCTCTCTTTGAAAACTGGGAATATCGATTATAAAGGTTTTCATACAATTTTATTAGATTCTCCTGTTAGTATTACAATGGGTGATGACTTCTATATATATGTTCAATTGTCAAATGGAGGTCATCCAATTGATAGAACCTCAGAAATTCCTGTTTTACTCGGGGCAAGTAAATCTAGAGTTGTAGTAAATTCTGCAGCTTCAGCAGGGGAGAGTTACTATAAAGAAGGTTCAACCTGGTATGACCTATTTGATTATGAATTCAGTAATCCAGATTGGGATGAATCAGCAAACTTCTGTATAAAGGGACTGACTGGCGAAAGGATATCAGCAATTCCTGATCTAGAAGGTGAAGGAGAACTAAGATGGGAGAAAGCTACACCTTTGACCGAAGTTACAGGTAGTTTTACAATTGAAAATATTGGCGAAGAATATTCAGAACTTGATTGGAGTATCGCTGAATGGCCAGACTGGGGAGATTGGACATTTACACCAAATAGTGGATTTAATCTATTACCTGAAGAAGGTAAAACAACTGTTGAAGTAAGTGTAATTGTTCCTGAAGACGAAAATAAGGAATTTTCTGGAAAAGTAAAGGTTATAAATATAAACAATGAATCCGACTTTGAAATTATTGATGTATATTTAAAAACACCTCGTTCAAGAGTTATTTACTTTGATTTCATATTGAAACTTATTGATAGATTCCCAATTCTGCAACTAATATTAACAAAATTATCAATAATCTGAGTTAGACTTAATAAAACAATCATTTACAAAGAGTAACCATTATCCCAACTTGAGCCCATAATCTATTTTCGGCCTCATCAAAAATAACAGATTGTTTTCCATGTGCCACTTCCTTAGTAACCTCATAACCATAATAAGCTGGTAAGCAGTGTAAAAAAATCGCATCATTTTTTGCTAAACTCATTAATTTTTCATCTACTGTATAACTCTGAAAATCTTTGATTCTTTTTACTTTTTCCTTTTCATCACCCATTGATACCCATGTATCAGTTGCTACAACATCTGCATTATTTGTAGCACCATCTACGATATCTGTTATCTGCAATTTCGTACCAAATTTTTTTGATTCTGAAACAAAATAATTATCAGGCCAATAATTTTTAGGTGAAACAATTTTAACATTCATTCCAACAATACTGCAACCTAGAATATAAGAATGTGCCATATTGTTTCTTCCATCACCAATATACACTAAATTTAGCCCCCTCAAACTTCCTTTATGCTCCTTTATAGTCATTAGATCTGTTACTATCTGACAGGGATGCTCTTTATCATCAAGTCCGCTTATAACTGGCACTGTTGAATATTTTGCTAGTTCTTTCATTGCTTCATTGCTCATTGCTCTATACATAATAATGTCACAATATCTTGATAGAACAAGAGCAGTATCTTCTATTGTTTCTCCCCTACCAAGTTGTATGTCATTTTTACTAAGAAATATTGCATGTCCACCAAGCTTTGTCATACCAACTTCAAACGATACTCTTGTTCGAGTACTTGATTTTTCAAAGATCATTCCAAGAGTTTTTCCTTTTAAAAGTTCAATTGACTCACCCTTTTTGGATTTCTTTTTAAGTTTTATTGATAGATCAATAATTTTTTCTAAATCATCTTTTACATCAAGCATTGAAATTAGGTTACGTTTCATAGGTGTCTGAATGCTATTTATTTCTTTAAAAGTATCGGATTGAAAAACTAAATATCTGTTTCTAAAATGATTGGTTTTTTTCTAAATATCAATAATATTATTGAAAAAACAAAAGAAGAAATCCCTAAAAGGATAAATGGAATCCAAATTCCAAAAATATCAGATAAAATCCCACCCAAAAATACAAAAAATGTACTACCAGATAGCTGTAATGTAAAAATTGTTCCAAAGGTCTTTCCTTCAGAGGATTCATGAGTTATTTCTGAAATAAATGATACAATAGCTGGAAATGTAATAAAAACAGTAATTCCCATTAAAGCAATTATTATAATAATTAATGAAATATTTGTAAAATAGGTAATTAAAATACTAGTTATACCAATTGTAAAATAAGATAAAAATACTACATTGTTTCTCCCAAATCTATTGCATATTCTACCATATAAGATCGATGAAATACTACCAATCCCAATCCATACAGATACAATTAATCCAATAATAGTCAATGATAGATTAGTTTTTTCTGTTAAAAATAGTGGAAGATAGGTAACAATTATTCCCCATGAAGATCCACTTATTATAAATGCAGGAATTATTAGCTTAATTCTTTTTAAAAAAATTATATTTTCACTAATCGCCTCTTTTATTGTTTGTCTTTTTGAAATCTTTTTTACATTTAGATATTCATCATTTATTTTACTGGTTATAGCAATTCCTATCAGAAGTATTATTGATCCTGCGATAGACCAGAAATATAACGGATATCTCCAGTCTACTAGCTCTGATATATATAAAGTTGTTGAGATTGCAATAAATGCACCAATATCAGCAAAACCACTTTGTATCCCCATTGCCCAATCAAGCCTATGTCTCTTAAAAATTCTTGATATCCAACCAGTACCAATCGGATGGAAAAAACTTGCACCAATTCTTAATAGTATCATTACTAGAATCAATGCATAAAATCCATTAATTTGTGTAAAAAGTAATAATGATAAACTGATTAGAAGGATTCCAAGTGAAAGCATAGTTCTTAAATTTTTACCATCTGAAATTCTTCCCAGAATTAATTGAAATATTATGTTAATTAAAAGAGCTCCACCTGTAATTACACCAATTTCTGTATAACTCAAATCAAAAATTATTTTAAAAATTGGGAAAAGTATAGGAATTGCTGCAACCGCACCATCATTTAATGCATGATAGATACTTACTGTAGAAAGTATTCTCTGTTTATCATCCATAATTTATATCTAGCTTGAATAAAAAATCATTTTATATTAATTTTCCTATTAAAATCATTTTATAAGGTTTATTAAATACGATTTTGTTTCACAAGAGCTTATTTTTTGAAATAACCTATCGAAAGAATAATTATTAGTTAGATTTTAATTGATTTAAAACATTTTAATCTATTTATATTAGCTGAATTATTTTTTCCTTATTAATTACTAAAGAAATTATAAACATATTAAATAGTAAAAAATCTTTTTACCTTTGAAATAATTATTAGAGGTCATAAATATATGGTAAGATTATTTCAAAGATTTTATAATGAAAATCCAGTAACTGAAGAAGCTCTTGAAGTAATTTTATATAATAATATATTTAGAAAGCATCTTAGATTTCTTCGAGAATCACAAAAATGGAAAAAAATCCATCTTGAAGAATACCAACAAAAACAATTATCTAGATTATTAAATCATTCTTATAGGAATGTACCTTATTACAAAAATTTATTTGATAAATTTAATATAGAGCCAAACGAAATTAATTCTATTAAAGATTTAAAAAAAATTCCTTTTCTGACAAAACAAATAGTAAAAGAGAATGTGGAAGAAATCAAAGCAGCAAATTATCCCCTTAGAAAATTTAAATATACAACAACTGGAGGATCGACAGGCTTTCCTTTAGGATTCTTTGTAGAAAAAGGTGTAGCGAAGGCTAAAAATATGGCATTTTATCAATCTTTACTTGATAATGCTGGATGTTTTCTTACAGAAAAACATGCTTATTTTATTGGATATAATAATATTTATAGATATCAATTTTTTAGAAGGATAATGGTACTTTCATCCTTTTTTATTACTGATGATAATCTGCCTATATATATTAATAAACTTAGAAAATTTAAACCAAAATTTATTATGGGTTTTACTTCAGCAATAACAAATCTTGCAAGATATATGGACAAGAATTCTATTGATTTTTTTCCGAGTATAAAAACAGTTGTATGCGCAGGTGAAACTCTTTTTGATTGGCAAAGAGACATATTGGAAAGAACGTTTCAATGTAGAGTCCATGCTTTATACGATCATTTTGAACAAGCTGTCTTTGGCACAACATGCGAATATAGTAATTATTATCATCTATACCCTCAATATGGGATTACAGAATTAGTCCATGAGGATGGAACACCAGTTGTAAATGAAGATGAGGAAGGAGAGATTGTAGCTACTGGTTTTAATAATTTTATATTTCCATTTATACGTTATAAAACTGGTGATATTGGTATTTTAACCCATAAAAAATGTAAGTGTGGAAGAGATTATTTATTATTGAAGAGTATTGAAGGAAGAAAACAAGAAATAATAGTATCAAAAGAAAAACGTTATATTTCACTTACAGGCTTTTACGGTTTGATAGCTAAGTTTTCAAAAAACGTTAAAGATTGTCAAATAGCTCAAGAAAAAGAAGGTGAAATTCTTTTATTTATTGTAAAAGAAAAGGATTATACAAAAAAAGATGAGGATTTGATTATTAAAAACTTTAAAGATAGATTCAAAGGAGAGATAGATATAGTAATTCAGTATGTTGATAATATACCCCGAACAGCAGGAGGCAAATTTAAATTTTTGATTCAAAAATTATCAGTTGAATATTAATAAAGAATGGTCTATACTGATAATTCATTCTTAAATAAGAATTTTTATTAATTCTTTCTGTATTAAATATTTTAATAAAAATATTCCGGGCATAGATTTAAATTTAGTAATATATATTTAAATCAACAATTATTCTGGAGTTGTCAATTATAATGAATACAAAAAAAACCAATGTTTCTTCTGATTTAAATTTTAATAAATATATGTCAGAAAGGAAAGAAATGATTGAGGATTGCTTAGACTCAATGTTACCTGAGCTTAAAAATGACGAATTAAAAGATTTAACCATAGCAATGAGACATACATTATTTGCTGGGGGCAAACGAATTCGCCCAATCCTAACAATTGCAATTTATGAATATTCTAAAGGAGAAGTTGAGAAAATAATCTTGCCTGCATGTTGTATTGAATTATTTCATACTGCTTCTCTCATGTTGGATGATCTACCAGTCATGGATAATGCCTCAATTAGAAGGGGTAAACCAGTAATCCATAAAATAGTTAAATCTCAAATAACGATTCTTGCTGCCACTTCTATTGCAGCAAAAGGATTTGAAATACTTTCAAGAGAATTGAGCAAAAGAGATATTTCAGCTTCAGTTTTAAGTATGCTTATAGAGATGTCTGCAAAGATGTTAGGATTTGAAGGTGCATCTGGTGGACAATATCTTGATTTAAGTTCAAAAATATTATCTGAAGAAGATTTGCTATATATACATATGAAAAAAACAAGCTCGCTGTTTTATCTTTGTGGTCTATTAGGCGCCGAAATTGGGAAATTAAATACATGTGAAAAAGGTTCAATTTTAGAGTATGTAAGACACGTTGGTCTTCTTTTTCAACTTGTAGATGACTCTAATGATATTAATACAGATAAGAAATACAATTTTGCAAATATATTTGGAACAAATAACATAAAAATTAAAATTGAGGATGAAAAAAATCAAGCCTTATATCATTTAAATCAACTTAAAGGTGATACAACCACATTAAGAAAAATCGTGGATTATATTGTTTCGGGATGAGTTCAATGAAATTAAATCAGGTTCGGGAGGTTATTTATACAAAGGATGGAGCTGAAAAAAAATATGATTTAACAAGCAATTGTTATCATTTAATTATGGGAGTTTTTGAAATAAAACCTAATTTGGAAGCATTAAAACTTGCTAATATTAAAAGAGAAGAAAAAATATTAGATATTGGATTTGGAACAGGTTGGGTTCTTGAAAAGATGATTGAACAAATTAATCCAACTCAAAAGATACATGGAATCGATTTTGCTAATGGAATGATTGAAAATGTTAAAAAAAAGCTTAAAAAAAATAAAATAGATGACCGAATTTGTTTAGTAAAGGGAAATGTTCTAAATCTGCCATATAAAAATGATTCATTTGATGTAATTTTCGCTAGTTTTATTATCGATTTACAAAGAATTGCAGACTTTAATAAATTATTGTTAGAATTAAAACGTGTTTTAAAACCTAATGGTAGAATAGTTCTTACCTCGATGACCAAAGAAGGAAATGGAATATTAAAAATCGCTAGATGTTTTTATGATTGGTTTTACTCATTTTGGCCTACAATTTTTGGTTATAGAGCTTCCAGTCGTCCGATATACGAAATAAAAGAAATTAAGAAAGCAGAACTGTCCATAATTAAACAAAAACTTACACATATTGTATTATTTCATTTTCCTATAAAAATTGTAATTGTAAAAAAGTCTTGAGTTTGGTAAGTAAATATATTTTCTAAATGTTATTTTCTTTTATCAAATAATAAGAAGCTACACTCCTCCTCTGTATAAAATAAAACTCTATGACCGATTTTTTTAAGAAATTTTTTTGCATATTTTAATCTTTTTTTCATTTCTATTTTAGATATTTTAGGTTCTAATTTTTCTGCTTCGGTATTACTTTTTGGAGAATATGGCATTAGGTAACCAAATTGATAATCAAGTTCCTGGATAAAATCAAGGGTGTTTTTGAATTCCTCTGCTGTTTCTGTTGGGAATCCAAGGATATAATGTGTATCAAGAGACACATCTGGTAAAAATTCCTTTAATTTTAAACATGCATCCTTTACATTATCTATATCTGAATAACGATTCATGAGCTTTAAGATTCTTGGATTTGGAGATTGTATAGCGATTCCTAGACTTATTATCTTATTTCTTTTAAAAATTTCTTTTAAATCATCAACATATTTAACAAGCCAATGCGGCCCTAATGCTCGAATTGTGATATGATATTTCCCATTTATCTCCGTCATTTTATCAAGTAATTCTGGAAAACTACTATCTGTATCAGATCCATATGCTCCAATGTCATCAGACTCTAATATAAAATTAGTAAATCCTAGATTTAGTCCATTTTTGAATTCCTTAATAATTTGGTCAATAGGTTTACTTTTGAAAGGACCTATCGCATGTTTAATCCCACAATAGGCACAATTTCCTTGGCAACCCCAAGAAGTGCGAATATGAAAACTTTTTTTATGCAATGCATCAAACAATAGTGTTTTTCCATATGCAAAACGATGAAATATATTATATTTTGTTCCTAAATATAATCTTTCGATAGTTTTTGACCTTCTCAATGTTCTTTTAAATTGATCTCTAAATGAGCTTGAATTAATATTTTGAAATAATATATTTTGATCTTCAATACAAGAGAATGGTACTTTATTACTAGGAAAATATGATTCAATTTTATCCAAATCTGTGGTATTTAATATCTTTCCATTAAAAATTTCTGTTAATCTCTTTTTCTCAATAGATGGAAGACATCCAGCCACAATTAACTCTGCATCATATTTCTGAAACTCTTTTACTTTATTTAAAGAATAATCTGCTACATCATTGAGATATGCACATGTTACAAAAATTATAACATCAGCATCTTTAGGTTTTGATACAATCTCATAATTATTTTCAACCAAATAATTTTGTATTCTTTTTGTATCTAAATATCGTTTTCTGCAACCTTTTACATAAAGATATATTTTTTTCATTTTATCGTTTTAAATCAACTATTTTAAACATTTTTTTGTATTTGAAATTTAATGGGGGGAAATTTATCAAGTCTAATGGACATATTAATTTTTTTCTTAAGATAATTTGAAATCAGTTCACTATTTATACCCATTCCTTTTGGTGGATAGATGAAATCAACTTTTAATCTATTATGTCCAAATCTTGATATCTGTCTATGAGGTTCAATTTTACAATACCCTTTAAGTTTAATTTTTTCCTTGTCATTATAGTAATATCCATCAATCTTACCAGGTGTTTCATTAACAGTAAGACCAATCCAATGTCTATTTTTTGGAAATCTTTCAATTAATTCTCTACTCTTTGTTGTCATTTTAAAATTTAGATGCAATTTCTCTTTTTTGTTCTGTGCAATTATTTCGATATCTGAAGGATATACACAATCAAATTCTTTTGAATGTCTAATCTTATTATATTTAAACCAGATTTTGCCAAACTCTATATAGTTTCTACCATCTTTTGATAGAATTAAAATACCAGTCGCAGGTCCTTCCATAATCCAAAATAGAATATTTCCATAAAATATTGTCCACCCATTTTCAAAAATCGCCCAAGCCCAATCATTACTTAAAGGATTATTTTCAGAACTGAAAACAATTGAATTTGGAAGCTTAATTTTATTGTTTTTATGCCACCATTTAATCAGATTTATATATGTAGAAAAAGTTTTTTTAAAACTAAATATAGTCCCTAATGGATTTTTATATAGGAAATCTCCCCACACATGTTCAAAATATCCGTGACCTCTCAATTTATAGACTTTGTTATTTATATGTAATGTCCCAGTTATTTTGTTTTTTGGGATAAATCCATATCTAAAAACACCAAGCCCCATCGGAAGCCAACCATTTGTAGCTTCATTTGCAATCCAATGTGGTAATGAATCTGCATGAGAGTCCACTTTTAATAAAATATCATTCTTTTTATCGTTAAATATCATCTTATAATTGGGATATTCTCCTTGAATAAAGGAATCTTCATATCTTATATCAAATCTGTCCTTTGCCTTTTCTAATAATTCTGATCTACGAGTATTATATATGATATTATTCCCTTTTGTTAAATCAAAGAGAGAGAAATCAAATATTGATAAAGTTTTTTTAGATTTTTTTTCACATTCCCAAAAATAAGCTCTTATACACCATTTTTTCTTATCTTTTATTGTTTTAAAAAATGATTCTAAACACCACCATTCTTGCATACTTAAATCGTGAGGTCTTTCGTCAGATGTTGTCCAGGGATTTTTTGCTTCTTGACTCATAATACGATGAAATTACTCCAACAATTATTACTATTTATATATAATGTTTATTTTTTAGATAATGAAATAAATTGGTAAATAGTAATGACAAAAATTAAGAGCGGTACTAAATTTCTATTAAAAATGAAGTGAATATTTTATTAATACACAATCAATATTAGGTTTTAAGATGGGAGTTGATATTGGAGATTTATTCAAACAAGAAAAAATATCATTTAAAGATTTACATGATAGAATAATTGCAATAGATGCCTACAATGTTATTCATCAATTTTTATCAATTATAAGACAAAGAGATGGAACACCTTTAAAAAATTCAAAAGGGGAAATCACATCTCACCTTACTGGTCTTTTACATCGAACAGGTAACATGGTTGAAGCAAGAATTAGGCCTGTTTATGTATTTGATGGTAAACCAAATCCATTAAAAGCAAAAACTCTTGAAGAAAGAAAAAAAAGAAAAGAACTTGCTGAAAAGGAATGGAAAGAGGCACTAGAAGCAGGCGATCTTAAAAAGGCAAAATCTAAAGCTCAACAAACATCAAAGGTTACTGATGAAATAATTAAACAAAGTAAACAATTACTTAACGCACTTGGAATTCCATATATACAATCTCCCTCAGAAGGAGAAGCACAGGCAAGTTATATGGTAAAAATGGGTGATGCTTATGCAACAGGTTCACAAGATTTTGACTGTCTTTTGGTTGGTTCACCAATTCTAATTAGGAATTTAACCTCATCTTCAAGACGTAAACTACCAGGCAAAGAAGCATATACTCAAATAAGTCCTCATCAAATTAGATTGAAATCAAACCTAAAACAACTTGGTATCACACAAAAACAACTTGTAGATATGGCAATACTTATCGGAACAGATTTTAATGATGGAATAAAAGGAATTGGACCAAAAAAAAGCTTAGATTTAATTAAAAAAAATGGTAATGTTGAAAATGTACTTGCAACAATCGGTGGAGAAAATCTACCATCATTTGAGGAAATAAAAGAAATAAGAAAAATATTTCTAAAACCAGATGTAACAGATGATTACTCTCTTGAATGGCCTGGTCCTGATAATGAAAAAGTGATAAAGATATTGTGCGACGCTCATCAATTTTCTTTGGAACGAGTGGAACCTATCCTTAATAAATTTTCAAATATTAAACAAATGATGAAACAAAAAACATTATTTTGATTTCTTTTATTTTTTTATCACTTTGTATTTATCAATACCCTTTATTAATGCAATTTTTTCGCCGTTGTCCCAATCGACCCAAATGAGATCTTGTTCATTATCTATATTTTTAACAGTTCCTTTTGATCCTTTTTCTAATTTTGATAGTCCATCGTCCATTTCAACAATTTTTACCCTATCGCCAACTTTAACATTTTCTGACAATTGTGCTCACTCCAGCTTTACCCAAATAATACTTAATATAAGAAATTTTTTATAAAGTATTAAATTTATTTTAATATATAAATATATACTTTTTAGATGTGAAGAGATATCACTTATATTCAAGCCATGGAACCTCAATTAATACCTTTTCTCGTTTTCCCGCATGACCATAATTTCCACTTTCTCCAAGTCTTTCTCCATGATCAGAAGTTATAATAATCTTTTTATTTGGATATAAATCTACTATTTTTTTTACATGATTTAGCACTAATTTCAAATCCTCTTTATATCCTTTAATTATACCCTCTTTACCATATTTAAGCCATAATTTTCCTAGATCCCATGTTGGATCTCTACCTAAATTATGACCAATTCTCCAGACAGTTTCCTGTGAAAAAATAATTTTTAAAATCTTTGAAAAAACACTCAGCTCATTTGTAGGATTTAGATTTTTCTGTAAATTTTGAACAGGGTGCATATGGGATTTCAAACCACCATAATAAATATATGGAGAATGAGGTTGCATATAATGAATTATATGGCGATATTTTGGATTTAGGTCAATTGATACAATTGCTGCTTTATTTACATCTATTGGATGAACTGTACTAATATCTTGATTCCAACTCTTATCCCAAACATCAATAATTCTTTTAAAATGATCTTTACCAATAAATGATACTTTTCCTTGTTCTGGTTTAATACCTTTTGAGTTAATAAAAGGATTTGAAGAAATATAAATTACATCTGAAAAATATTGTTTATCAAATGTTTTAACTAACCATTCCACGGTATGAGTTGCAGGACTTATCATTTTCTTTAAATCATCTGTATTTTTCAAAATTCCTTTTGAAATCTGACCAAATAAATCATATCTACAAGCGTCTAAAATAATTAGAATGTCCCAATCATCCTCAATTATATGTTTTGTTTGATGTATCAATATTCCTCCAATATTTTTTATTAAAACTTATTTCTACTAATAAATTTTTATGAAAAACACCATTTTATGATAATTCTTAATTATTTGGAAGCTTAACCAAACTTCCATACGATTTTTGAATCAAAATCCTGATTACCAGCATTATCATATGCAATTGCTTTGATTTCATAGGGAAACAATATTGTTAATTGGTCCCAAGTCCAACCATAGGGTGGAATATCATCAGTACCCACCAATTCATCGTTAATATAGAACTCAACTACATTTATTCCAGTAATATTATCAATTGCATATACTTCGATGTTGATTTTACCAATAATAAGAGTATTGAAAAGTATAAAACGAATTGGGATTTCAAAAACAATTAAATCAAATATATTTACGTAGAGATATCCATCTTGTGGTCTTGTGATATAGACCTCTGGTGGTTCTTGATCAACACCATTTGGAATCATCATTGGGTAGTTATCTTGGTTATCTCCACCTGGTATTGGATATGGAGTATCGCCAATACCATCGCCATCAGCATCTTCACCAGTGTAGTCATCCCAATAGTTACCTCTTTCACTGTCATCCCACGTATTTGTTCCTTCATCATATGCGTTTTGAATATTTTCCATGAAGTTGTTGTGGTATATGTTATTACTTTCAGAGGCAATAGATGAAAAGATACCATAGTTATTATTATCAATTTTATTCCAGAGTTCATTAGTTCCATCATTAAAATGAGTTATTTCGTTACCCTTTGCAATATTTAAGTTTATACCAATATTGTTGTTTGAAATTGTATTTCCTGCAATCCAATTATAATTGCTGTTTACTTCTAAAGCAATTCCTGAAAAATCATTATTAATAATTCTATTAAAGTATATATCACAGTTTAAGGCACCATATAATAAGATACCATTTTGATTATCTTGAACAATTAAAGTGGTAAGAATCACCTTTGAATTTTCAACATATATTCCTGCATGTTTTACATCTGAACCACTGTTCTGTATTTTTAATCCAGAGATAGAAACTGTACAATCATAAATTGAAAAAACTGAACCTGCTGTATTTCCATCAACAACTGTTGCTTTTTCATTTTCACCATTTAGTGTCATTGACCTTTCAATTATTACATTTTGAAAATATGAACCTCTATATATGGTAACTGTACCAGAGGTATTTACTGCATCAACTCCATCTTGAATGTTATCAAAATGGTCATAACCCCATCCAGGAGTAGTTTCATCAAAATCGTCATCAACAAAGGTTTCTTCTGGTATTGGAACTTCCTCGTAATACCAGCTAAGGTTCACCTCGAAAACTGTTGGTGTATGAACTTGGTCTCCCGAGAGATTTATTCTCCATTGAACCCATTGTTTATTTGGTACTTGAGTTATATCTGAATACCAAATAGCATCTTCTAATCCAGATTCAGTTCCAGCCGCTCGAACCCATGATTCAACTTTTGTTCCAGTTGGAATATCACTGTGATTGATAAAATCAAGATATTCTGGTTCTTTTACTCCTGCATCATGTGATTGAGAAATAAGACTACCATTTGTTTCATAACCTTCAGGTTCCTCTCTTTCCAAGGTTATTTGAACATCATCAACATAGACATGTTCATTTAAATCAAGACCTTTTACATTCCAACGGACTCGAAAACTAATTGTAAAAAATGTGCTATTGGTTATTTTTTCGGTATATTTTTCCCAGGAATTCTGACCGATATTGTCTAGTCTAGTAATAACAGTCCATGTGTTGCCATCAAAATACTCTAAATTATATTCTCCTTCATCTGCATCTTCTGAATATGTCCAAAATTCCAGGTAAATTGCACTTGTAGTGCTTCCTGATGTATCCATACTAGGAGTAATTAGTGATCCAGTACTTCCTAATAAAGTACCATCATAATCTGCTGAATATTCTCCTGTATGGGCTCGATCACTTTCTTTGTTCCAGTCCCCAGTATAAAACCAGCCAGATGGTGGCCAGTTAGATTCAAAAGATTCTGGACCAAGAATAGTTTGATTAATTACAGCAATTTTTTGATTTAAAAAAAACGAATCTTTACTTACATTAATATTATATTTTGTTCCATTATTAAAATCTTCATTAGTTGTTTGAATCCAATAACCATAATCTCTTGTTTTTTGGCTTTTCTCATATATAAGATTATTTTGAGATTGACTTAATATTGTTTCAACTGATGATCCTATAAGAAATAAAATGGTAATTATTACTAAGCTTCTTTTTATGTTTTTTTTATTCATTAATTACCTCTCCCTTTTGAATGTATGTTTAATATAATATTATATAATAAATTTTTCTAATACCTTTTAATACTTTCGAAATGTTTTTTTGAATAATTTTATAATAATATTATATTTTGATAATTTTTAAAGAATTTTAAATTAATAGTCTTTATGCGAATACCGGGATTTGAACCCGGGCAAGTGGCTTGGGAAGCAATCAGATAAGGAGAAATTAGATACTTCAAATTCCGATGTAGATAAATTCTTTAAACTGCGTGAAATAGAAGGAACTTCTGATAAGTGGCTTATTAGATGTAAACGCTGGATTATCAGATACCTTGAATTTTTGAATTGGAAGATAGATGAAGATAAAACATTACTATATCTTATTAAGTTAAAGGAAAAATATTCACAGACAACCTATCGTAAGCGTGTTTATCAGATTAAGAAATACCTTACTTATTTAGGAATTGAGTGGGCTAATAACATAAAGTTACCTTCAGAACTAAATTATCAAGTTCAAAGAATTACTAAAGAATGTATACAAGATACATTAGAATTCTTTAATGATAACATATATTATATTCAAATTAAAGCACTTGTTTATCTTGGAATATCTTCAGGTTTGAGAGCAGAAGAGTTATACCAATTAACAATAAAAGATATAGATTTAGAAAATAGGATAATATATATTAATCATAATCCAAATCTAAATCAAACAACCAAGACAAAGACAAGCAGAATATCTTTTTTTAATAATGACGCAAAGCAGGAATTAAAGGAATATTTAAATGAATTCAATAATGGTAGTAAATTAAAATGTCTATTTAATCAAAGTCATATATCAAGGTTATTCAGAAATGCTCCTATAAGAGTTAAGGATTTAAGAAAACACTTCAGCCAAGAATGGGCAAGAAGGGGTGGTTCTACAGGTATAAAGAAAATATTAATGGGGCATTCATTGAAGGGAGATGTAGATTTACAACACTATAATTGTCAAAGTAAAGAGGATTTGAAAATGATATACGATAAGGTTATGGGGGATTAGAATTTTATTAGGATGTATCAGTTAATAATGCCTTAAAAGGTATATTTGAGGTGTTTTGTATATATTAATTCCATCTATTTGCTCTTATTCGTCATTATCGCATATATATAGGAAAAATAAGACAATAATTTCCTATATATAGGAAGGAATTTTAATTATAGAAACTGAACATTACTTCTTAACATTTATATAGTTTATATCAGATTATATTAATTAGGGAGAATAGAACATGAAGGAAAGAGTTTTGTATAAGTCTCTTGTAACTGGAGTTATAGTTCTATTTATTGGAGTGGGGATACAACCAGCAATAGCAGTTGATATATCTAAATCTAGTTCTAATAATGAAGATGATTGTGAATTATGCCCTACAATAAGCAAATTAATGGATGTTGAAAATGAAGAGGAATATGAAAAGATATCGGTAGAGAAAAATAGGTTTGTAGAATTAAATTATTTTTTAAAATTGAATATATTAAAACAATCTCCAAAAGATATTTGTACAGAATTATTTATAGAATTAATAAGAGAACTGGCAATAAATTGGATACTAATATTATTACCATTTACAATTATTTTATCATTAATAATTCCTTCTCTAAATGATTTATTTAAAGAGCGATATGATATTACAGATGAAATATTCTTTACCGCAGTTAGATTGGATTGTGATTGGGCAGTTCCATTCAAAACTATTTTAGGAGAGGATAAGAAAATATGAAAAAGGTAATCTTTTTTGCATTTGTTTTTGCAAGTTTAATTCTTATTGCTCCAATCACAACAATTGCACAAGAAAATAAAGTTACAAATAATATATCAGAACAAACATTTAAAGAAAGTTTGATTACTCAAATTAAGGATTTGACAGATAAGATATTGCAAAAGTATGGGCATTTACCAATGGTTAAAGTAGTCTCATTTTATATACAATTTATATTTTTACAAATACTAGATACTCTATGTTATTTTACTATAATATGTGCAATTTTTATTGATATTTTATTAAATCATATCTGGTTAGAAACAGGGAAGCGATTTAATGCTATACGAACATTAGGTGGAACAATTTTCTTAACTGCTTGGGTTATATGTATTGCACCATTTACAATTACATTACCAAAAAACAATGAAATAACCAACTCTATAAAAGACTGCCCTTGCTTACAAGAATAGATAGGAAATGATAATTACAAGTCATATTAATGATTAATAGACAAGTAATAAAGATTTAATTATTAATATATATATTTTTATATATATAATATATATTTCAAAATAGCGAAGACACATATACGAGTAACTTAACAAATAAATGGGGAAATAATCATTTTAAGGCATCTTTATGCTACGGCATAATAGTAAATATTACTTATCAACAGATGTAGATACTTGGTTTCAATTCGCTATAGAACTTCAGATGGCATATCTCTATAAAGAACTTGTTTTATACAATCTAATGAGTGTTGTTTCAAATGCCATATATACTAACAGATAATGAAATTGAAGATATATTAAATAATTCTGTTTGGATTGATACCAAGATAGCAGATATTTATGCAGATTATTTAATGGATGCATTTAAAACAATAGATATTAAGATTACAGCATCAAATCTGAATAAAGGTAGAAAGGGAGAAGTTTTACTAGGATGTATTATTGATATTACACTTTATAGATTTAATTTTGGATTAAGACGAGATTATTTAGTTCAAACAGGTTTTGGTGCAAATCTTACAACCAAACAAGGTGGTATTGATTATAGATTGGATTTACAAGGAAAGATATTTCTTTTAGAAGCAAAGAATTTAGGAACAACAAACATTGACAACTTTTATTATGATGATAATATCAAAGACAGATTTAAACATCAGGGATTAAATTTTTTATTTATTACAGAGAATAAGATTAAAAGTGTATTAAAATACTCTTTACCAGACAAACTAGATATTTATTTTATTCCTCTTCCATATTTTATGGATATTAATAACAATAAAAGACAGGAGATAAAAGATAATTTATTTCGTGGTGTTGAAATATTTACTAAACATCTAAATGATATTCTACAAAAGAAGCATCATAATAATAATTTTACAATACAGGATTGTGTAACTCTTGGGATGCCTACTTGGTTTATTAAAGAATATTGTGGTAAATCAGATAAAACCATAGGTAGAGTTGTAAAGAAGTTTGGATTTAATAGAAAAAATAAACAATGGATATCTGACACTTATTATAGAAAAGTTGTATGAGGATAGTTTATGCCTGGTTGGTTATAGTGTTATAGTAAGGGAATAATGAATAATAATCTACCCTAGGGTATAAATTTCCTATATCTCTATCTAATAATAAAAGACAATAGTTAAATATTCATTAAGTATATACTATATGCATATGAACAAGATTAGAACTACTATTACAATTGACAAGAAATTATTAGATAAAGCAAAACATCATCGTGTGAGTATTAGTTCTTTTTTGGATATCGAGTTAAGGAGATACTTGGCATTAATTGAAGGTAAATCAACTATCTGTGATGATGATGAATGCGAATACCGGGATTTGAACCCGGGCAAGTGGCTTGGGAAGCCACTATCATAACCACTAGATCATATCCGCATCAACAGGAGAAAAATCAAGTCATCATTTTTATATTTTTCCGTGCTTTATGATAGTGGTAGAAACGATGAGAATCAGCAAGTTTTGGACATTATCATTTGATATTGTAAATTGTAACATATACTATGATGTCTGACTTTATGTCGTTATTTTGGTGGTAATCCTAAGAATTTGTATATCTCTTTTCTTTTTTGAGGGTTTAAAGAAACGTGCCATTCACCAGTTTTTTTTGATTTTATGAGAAATTCTTTTTGATATAATTCTTTTATTGCTTTTTCTACAATTTTTTCCCCTTTTAAATGTGATGGCAATCCTTTTACTAAATTTGTCTCTTCTGTATGTGAACTTCCCCATTTAGGAGGTTTCATTGCCATTAATTTTCTTAAAATCTTTTCTTGAATTGCTCTTTTTTCCATTATCGTTTTAAGGTTAAATCATTAAAACATTTAAATGTTATCTAATATTATGGTATATTAATATACCAAATTAGAAAGTTTTATATAATAGATAAGATATAGTATTATATGATGAAAGAAACTACTATATTTAGAGAAGCATTAGGAGATTCTCCTGTAATTAGAGTTCTAGACTTTTTAATTGAAGGGAGAGGATTAGATTATTCATTATCAGATATTACAGAAAATTCAAATATTGGATGGACAACATTACATAGAATTTGGGATAAGTTAGTAAAATTAAACATAGTCATTCCAACAAGAGAAATTGGAAGGGCTAAATTGTTTAAATTAAATGAAGAAAATCCAGCAGTGAAGAAATTAATTAATTTATATGATACATTACTTTATCTTGAAACTGAAGAATATTTTACAAAGGAATTAAAAGCTATAGTTCGTTAGATAATTTAAGTCAAGTTTTTAATGTGAGTTTAAATTTCGTAACATGCAATTGATTTTTTAAAAATAAGAAGATTTTATAGAGTCCGTGGAAAATAACGCGGAGATTCTCGACGAGAAAAGTGACGATAATCGGCGAATAAATGCACCCATCATAACCACTAAATCATATCCGCAATAATAATAAAAAAAGAAATATCATTTTTTTATTTTGCTATGTTTTTGATAATTGCAAAAAATTATAAATATTTGAGTTTTCACCACCTTCAAATTTATGAAAGAAACCTTGGTTGAAAAAGCCGACAAATTAGCCGGTTATACAACATTTATTCTAATTTTTCTAGGAGTAATACAGATTATTTTTGGTGAATATTTTTCCAGAAGCATAGCTCTTACCGCAAATGGTATTGATTGTATTGGCGATGGTTTTGTTTCAGCAGTTGTTTGGATAGGTTTAATGTTTTTTAAAAGGCCAGCAGACAAAAGATTTCACTATGGATATTACAAAATGGAAAATCTTGCTTCTGGAATTGCTGCAGTAGTAATGATAGGTCTTGCAATATATATTGCCTATAGATCAATAAATCAACTCATGGACCCGCATCCTATTGAAACACCTCTTATTGGAGCAATTCTTGCGCTTATCGCAGCCATAATTGCTTTAAGTCTTGGCTTTTATAAATTTAGAAAATCAAAAAAATCAAAAATGGGGTCAGTAAAACTTGAAGCATTTAATACAATAAAAGATGGAACAGCATCAGGACTTACTGTTGTTGCCTTAATTCTATCTTCTCAAGGAATTCTTATTGCTGATGGGATTGTAGGTTTAATAATTGCAATAATAATTATTACAATAGGTTTTGCTGCAATTAAAGAAAGTAGCTATATTCTTATTGATGCATGTGACGGCGAATGTGTTGATATTAGTTTCAGTATAAAGCAAATTGCACAAGATTTTAAAGAGGTAAAATCTGCTAATATTGTAAGATTAAGAAAATCTGGACCGATTTTCCAAGGTGAACTAGAAATAGAAGTTTCTGATGATATGACAATTAAAGAATTTAATAAAATAAAAGAAAATATCAACAATAAAATTACAGAAATATTTCCTGAAATTGAAAGAGTTACAATTACTGCAAAAACAAAAGATTAACCCATATAAAAAATAAATTTTTTCATATTTGAAAATATATTTTAAAAAATCTAAATAACCTAATTAATTTATAATTTAAATCTATATTTCTCGAATTTTTTAGATATACATTAATTTCACAATAATCACTAATATTTTCAATATTTGATATCTTTATTAATCCATTATAGATTTTATTTTTTTGTAGAGGAGAAGTAAGCTCTAAATTAACCAAAGAATGATTCCCATATGATAAATCCTCACCATATTTAGGATAAAACTGCCATTCGCCCCATGTTGGATATTCTGAGATTTCCCAGTCAAGAAATGAATCTAAACCACCAATATTTTCAACAAAAAAACTACCATTTAATATCTCACCAGGTTTTACATCTGTCCAACTAAGACTACCAATGCAATTTAAATCAGGAATTATTTCATTGACCCACCATAAAACTGTACCACCCATAGCATTTGGTCCAACCCCTGTCATATCGATATCTCCATCATTATCGATATCTGCTAGATACGAATCATGAGCATAGGCAGTAAAAATTGGATTATTATCAATAACATATTTTTCATATGAATTTACATCAGTTGGATCATCTGGACGTCGGTACCATTTAAAAATTCCAGTTGTTTGTGAAGGGTCAGCATTCATTCCTATATCTAAATCTCCATCTTTATCAATATCAGCTGTTGATACTCGATTAGCAATATGAATAGAAGGATCTTGTTCAATTATATATTCATTCCAATTTTCTGGGATTCTTGGATTAATTGGAAAAGGATTTTCAAGAAAGCTTATTAGATCATCAAATGCACTTGCCCTTAGAATATCTAAATCATCATCACCATCATAATCAACAAGAAATACATGATAAGAATCTCCAGCAACAGAAATTTTATTCCAATCTGAAATATTTGTTGGATCAATAGGAGCAAAATATATAAACGTACCTGTTGGAGTTCCATAATTTCCGGAATAAATAATATCTGGATTACCATCTTTATCTATATCACCAATCTGAGCGTCTGCGCCAGTTCCTATTGTGTCATCGATAAGATATTCATTCCACAATGATGAATTAAGTGTATTATTTCCACCAGGATTTTCATATAAAAATAATCTTCCCTTATCTGAATATTTATGAGTATCAACTGCCACTACTATATCTAAATCTCCGTCTGAATCAATATCACCTAATCCTGAAGAACGAGCACCAAGAAGCCCAGTAAAATTACTACTTGCTATAACAGTCTTTATCCATGAATCAGTTGGATTTGTTGGTTTTTTATACCATACTACAGATCCATTTCCTAGATTATAATTCGTCCAACTCTCAGATAGACTTAAACCAATAATATCTCTTAAGCCATCTCCATCTATATCACCTATTTGAATATCATGAGCATTCGGAAGAAAAGGATCTACTAAATATTTTATCCAGGCTTCATTTATAGGGTCAGTTGGTTGTTTATACCAAACCACAACCTCGCTTCTATAGGCATCTACTACTAAATCTGGTTTATCATCATTATCAACATTTTCAACAATAATATTATGAGCCCCATCTAAATTGTTGTCAATTACAATTCTTGCCCAATTTCCTTGTAAATTAGTTGATAAGAAATCGTAATTTAATAAATCAAAATTTGTTTTTTGAATTTCAGAACCATAAATTGGATATATAGAAATCGATGAAATCAAAAAAAATGCAATTACTATAAATCCTAAACTTTTTCGCATATTTTAGTTTCACCTTATAATTAAACTTATAAGCTTAATAATTATTTATTTTTTGTTATTTCTATATAAAAACTATTAAAAAATTTATTAACCTTCATTATTTTTATAGGAAACCTTAACTATTTTATTTTAATTTTACCACTGATGAACAAGTCATCAAAAAAACCTGAAATTATTCTACATGTTGGAATGCATAAAACTGGAACTACTTTTCTTCAATGGAATGTTTTTCATTTTATTGATGCAAACTACCTTTGGCATGTTTTTTATAAGTCTTGGTTAAAAGAAATATTAAAACCAGAAAAAAAAGTAAATTATGAAAAAATCAAAAATAAAATTTCAAAAATTCTAAGAAATGATAAAATAAATATTATTTCAGAAGAAAACATTTACACTTATCAATTTACTAAAAAAGATGATAGATTTGTTCTACTTGATAGGATAAAAAAGGTTTTTCCTGAGGCAAAAATTATTATTGGTACAAGAAAAAAGGAAGAAAATCTTGTTTCTTGGTATGTAGAGTATGTTGCTGTTGGTGGAGTTTTAGATTTCCAAGGATTTTTAGATAAACATATGAATTTAGAAAAACTAGATTATGAACCTTATATAAAAAAATTAATTGAATACTATGGAAAAGAAAATGTCTTTGTTTATAGTATGGATGAACTGAGAAAAAATCAAGAAAACCTGATAAAAAATATTTGTAAATTTATTGGTGTAAAACAACCAGAGAAATATCGTAAAAAACCAGCTAGAGTAGGATACGGTCCAAAAGCCCTTAAAATATCCTTATTTATAAATCGTTTTTTTAAAACCCCCGTAAACGAGAATGGATTAATTCCATGTTGGGGACCTATACTTCCTCAAAATATTATTTTTCACAGCTTTATTGTTAAATTATTTCCAAAAAAGAAAATCACATTAGAATATTTAAAAAAAATGAAAATAGAATAATATAAAAAATAAGGAAAAAATAGATTTATTTTTTATTTATACATTTTTTAAGATTTCTATTACATATTTGTATGTTTTACCAACAGTACTTACATGTAATTGTTCCTCTGGAGAATGTGGATATTTTAAAGTGGGACCGATTGATATCATGTCCATTCCAGGGAATTTTTCACCAATAATTCCACATTCAAGACCTGCATGGATTGCTTCGACTTTCGGCTCTTTCCCATACATTTCTTTGAATATTTTCTTTGAAAGTTTTAGAATTTTTGAATCAAGATTCGGCTTCCATCCGGGATATGGTTTTTCTTCAGTTACTTTTGCATTAGATAGTTCTGCAATTGCGTGAATCCTATCACGCAAGTCTTGAAGCGATGAATTAATAGAACTTCTGGTACTAAGATGAATGAGTGCATTTTTTTCATTGAATGTAACAGATGCAAGATTAGTTGATGTTTCAACAAGATTTGGAATATCATAACTCATCTTATCTATTCCATGTGGAAGACCATGTAATAGGTTCAGAATTTTATTTTGCGAGTCCTTTGTAAGTGTTGAAGAAAGTTTACTAATATCTTCTATATCCATGTTAAAATTTGGATCAATAGGCTTTATTTCCTTTAAAATATCATTTTCTTCATTTTTTAATATATCTATAAATTTGTTCTTATCAGCTTTTTTTATTGATACTTTTGCATACGCCTCTCTAGGTATTGCGTTATGTTTGTCCCCACCTTTCATTTCAGTTACATAGAAATCATAGTCATTTGATGCTTTCCAAAGCATTCTTGAAAGTAGTTTTACAGCATTTCCACGTTGTTCATGAATATCAACACCTGAATGACCACCTCTTAAACCAGAGATTTTTATAATAATGCTATTCAAATCACTATTTATTGACTGGTTTTTAATTGGCACTTCGATTTTAGAGTCTCCACCTCCCGCACAACCAACCGTAACTACTCCAAAATCTTCACTATCCAAGTTAAGTAATATTTTACCAGTTATCATATCTGACTCCATTGCAAAAGCACCAGTTAGACCTGTTTCTTCATCAACAGTAAACAATGCCTCGATTGGTCCTAATTTCAAGGATTTATCTTCAAGTATTGCAAGACTCATTGCAAGACCAATTCCATTATCAGCACCTAGTGTTGTACCATCTGCTGTTAGATAGTCGCCATCTAGTTTAAGTTTTATTGAATCCTTTGAAAAATCAAAAATAACATCACTATTTTTTTCGCAAACCATATCCATATGACCTTGTAAAACAACAGTAGGCTTATTTTCCATTCCTGAGCTAGCATTTTTAAAAATAACAATATTTCCTATATTATCTGTTTTCGATTTCAAATTTTGTTTCTTTGCAAAATCAATAACATACTTTCTAATTATTTCTTCATGTTTTGAACATCGAGGTATTTTTCTAATTTCATCAAAATGTTTCCAAACGAGTTTTGGTTCTAAATTATCAAGTACTGACATATGTTAATCCTCCCAATAATGCAGAACTGGTATTACACCATCAAATTTAAAGATTACTTGGAAAACTTAGAAATTATTTATATAATAATCTTATATTCAGTAAATGAAACGGAGGCTATTTATCTATGGATTGGGGAATGAAAAATAGACTATCAAAAATAATAAAACCAAAAGATGGACACACAGTTATGCTTGCAGTTGATCATGGATATTTCATGGGTCCTACAACAGGTCTTGAGAAACTTGACCAAATGGTAAACCCTCTTATCCCTTATGCTGACGTTCTTATGCCAACAAGAGGTGCATTAAGAAATTATATTTCCCCTGATACAGAAATTCCAATATGTCTTAGAGTATCTGGTGGAACTAGTATTTTAAATGAAAAAAATCTTCTTCATGAAGGAATAATTGTTTCAATAGAAGATGCAATTAGACTAAATGTTTCAGCTGTTGCATTTTCAATACTTGTTGGTCAACCTTTTGAAAGAGATACTCTTCTTGGTTTTACTCAAATTATTGATGATGCAAATAGATATAATATACCTGTTCTTGCAGTTACTGCTGTTGGAAGAGGTCTTGGAAAAGATGCAAAATATCTATCACTTGCTTCTAGAATGGCAGCTGAGCTTGGAGCAAGTATAGTAAAGACTTATTTCTGTCCCAATTTTGAAAAGGTAGTTGATACTTGTCCCGTCCCTATTGTTATTGCTGGTGGAAAGAAAATCCCTGAAAAAGATGCAATTCAAATGGCCTATGATGCACTTCAGGCAGGAGCAATTGGTGTGGATATGGGTAGAAACATTTTCCAAAGTAGTGACCCCGTCAGTATGATTAAGGCAGTAAATGCTGTTGTTCATAAGAAATACTCTCCAAAGGAAGCATATGATTTATTCAAATCAAAGAAAAAATAATTTTTTACAAACTCGATAACTTTAAATAAATAGTGACATTAACCTTGTAAAAAAACAAAATGGGGAGAAAATATGTTATTATGGATAGGAATAATCATAATCATAATAGTAGCATTTTTTCTATTGATTTTCTGGGGTTATTATAATAGAATAATCCGAATGGAGAATCGAATAGATAACTCATGGGCTCAAATAGATGTTCAACTAAAAAGAAGAGCAGATCTTATTCCAAATCTAATGGAAACTGTAAAAGGATATATGAAGCATGAAAGAGAAGTTCTTGAAAATGTTACAAAGGCACGATCTGCACTTATGACTGCAAAATCTCATCAGGAAAACATTGATGCAGATAACATGCTAACAGGTGCATTGAAATCCTTATTTGCAGTAGCTGAAAACTACCCTGATTTAAAGGCTAATCAGAATTTTATGCAATTACAAGATGAATTGACTCATACTGAGGATAAAATCGCCTATTCACGTCAACATTTCAATGATGTAACTCTTGCCTATAACAATATAATTGAAACATTTCCAGGTCTTTGGTTTGCAAAGAGAATGAATAGAAAAACAAGGGATATGCTAAAGATACCCGAAGCAGATAGAGAAACTCCAAAGGTAAAATTCTAAATTAAATAAATTAACCTGATATCATGGAAAAAAAACTCCTTGTTGAAGACCATATTAGGAGAAACAAACGCCAAACGATAGTAATTTGTTCATTTATGGCATTTTTATTTATTGCTGTGGTGCTTTCTATTGGATATATTCTATTTGCAGGAAATATAATTATTGCAATGATATTTGCAATACCTATTGCAGTTGGATATGTGTTTATTACTTACTCAATATCTGTTCAAACAGTACTTTCCGCAGCTAAAGCAAGACCTGCAAACCCAAATAACCGAGAAGAAAAACTTTTCATTTACAAAGTTGAGGAAATGGCAATTGCTGCAGGTCTTACTATGCCAAAAGTTTATGTTCAGGATTCTGACAATATTAATGCATTTGCTACTGGTAAAAAACCAGAAGAAGCTGTAATTTGTGCAACAACTGGTGCACTTAGAAAATTAAAAACAGATGAGCTTGAAGGAGTAATGGCTCATGAAATGAGCCATATAAAGAATAATGACATACTAATAATGACAGTAACTGTTGCTGTTGTTGGTGCAATTGCTCTTATTTCAGAACTTGTTTTTTGGTCTTTATTTTGGGGTGGTGGTGCAAGAGGAAGAAAAGGCGAAGGCAATGCAATTATAATCGTACTAGCAATTATTTTTGTGATACTTGCACCAATTTTTTCAAGATTAACTTATCTAGCAATATCTAGAAAACGAGAATATCTTGCTGATTCAAATGGAGCTTATTTAACTAGAAATCCAGAGGGTCTTGCAAAGGCTTTAGAAAAAATCAAAGAAGATCACCCGAGAAGCAAACCTAAAGGATCAAAAACAGTGGCTCCTCTCTATATTGCAAATCCTTTCAAAAGAGTATCAGTAAATTCTATTTGGGCTACACATCCTCCAATAGATGAGAGAATTAAAAGACTTAGATCAATGTAACTAACTTATTGTTTGTAAAGCTGAATATCTTGACTGATTTTGATATCAAGTTTCTTTGGTATATCGAGTTGAGCTTGTATTTTCCACTCAGTTTTCCCAGTTCCAACAGCTACTGCACTAAGAAATGTTCCTGCAGAACCTAGTTTATCTTCAAGTGAATCCTGTATTGCTTGTTGACTTGTTCTTGGATCAAGAATGTCTGGTGGAATTTTAAGTTCAAAAGGAACTTGTTCTTTCTGGTAGTCTTTTTCTCCAGAAATCGGCATATCAAAATCATAAATCTTTTTCCATTCCCATTTATTTCCATGTCTTACCTTTCTAACACCAACCAAAGAAACTTTTAATTTTCTTGCATAAGCTGGTTTTTTCAAATTTAGTGTAACAGTTCCTTTTGCTGTTTCTCCAGGCGAAAAATTATATTTCTCCAGCTCCAAAGATATCTTAGGTGGTCCAAATAATCCCATATTATCAATCCTTCCTCAAATATTTACCTTTGCTAAAGGTAACATATAATAAATAATTAAAGTTTTCACATCTTGGTTTTCCAATGGAAAAAATGAAAGTTGCAATGTACTATAATAACAATGATGTTAGACTTGAAGAAATGCCAATTCCAGAGATAAATAATAAAGAAATTCTTGTAAAAGTTAAAGCCTGTGGTATATGTGGAAGTGATGTGATGGAATGGTACAGGTTGAAAAAAGCACCAAGAGTGCTTGGTCACGAAATGTCTGGAGATATTGTAAAAATTGGAAAGAGTATAACAAAATTCAAAGTTGGAGACAGAATTTTTGTATCTCATCATATACCATGCAATACCTGTAATTATTGTAAAAATGATCAACATACTATTTGTGACACACTTCATTCTACAAATTTTGATCCTGGTGGATTTTCTGAATTTCTAAGAGTTCCTGAAATTAATGTAGATTGCGGGGTATTTAAACTCCCAGAAGAAATATCTTATCAAGAGGGAGCATTTATTGAGCCATTGGCATGTGTAATCAGAGGTTTAAGAATTTCAGAAATAAAACCTGAACAAAATGTTTTGGTAATAGGTAGTGGTGTTGCTGGTCTTTTAAATATTAAACTTGCAAAAGCAATGGGTGCAAAAAAAATTTTTGCAACAGATATTAATGAATTCCGATTAAAGAAAGCAAAAGAAATAGGTGCAAACCAAGTATTTAATGCAAAAGAAAACATTATTGAACAAATTAAAAAATACAATAATGGATGTCTTGCAAACCTTGTAATTTTATGTGCAGGAGTACCTTCCGCTGCCAGGCAATCCTTGGAAACAGTTGCTGCTGGTGGAACAATTCTATTTTTTGCTCCAACTGAACCTGGTGTAGAAATACCTTTTCCTTTGTTTGATTTATGGAACAAACAGATAAAAATGGTTTCTACATATGCAGGAGCGCCAAGAGATATTAAAGAAGCTATAGAATTAATCAAAACTAAAAAAGTTACAGTAAATGATTTAATAACTCATAGATTTTCATTAAAAGAAGCAGAAAAGGGTTTCAAACTAACTGCACAAGCAAGTAATTCAATAAAGATAATCATAGAGCCGCAGAAGTAGAATTTTTAATTATTTTTTATTAAAAGTTTATAATAAACAATATTATTTTGGTGTGTAATGAAAAAAATAAAAGCCGTCTGGGAGCTCCTTAGACTTGAACATGGAGTAATGATTGCAATTGCAATTTTTATTGGTTCCTTGATAGCTTTAAAGGGAGAAGGATTTCCCGCATTTGATAAGTTTATACTTACTTTTTTTACTGCATTATTTCTTGAAGCTAGTACTTTTGCTTTAAATGATTATTATGATTTAGAAATTGATAAAAAAAATAAAAGAACTGATAGACCCCTTGTTAGAGGAGATTTATCACCAAAATCCGCTCTTTATTTATTTTTTATATTATTTCCTCTTGGAATTATTTTTTCTTTTTTTGTTAATATTGCATGCTTTACAATTGCATTAATTACTGCAGTTCTAGCAATTATTTATGATGCAAAAATGAAGAAAATAAAGCTTCTTGGAAATTTTTATATTGCTTATGTTATGGCAATTCCTTTTATTTTTGGTGGAGCAGCTGTGTTAGGTAATCATGGAATTTCTTTTGAAATCGATCCTGCAATTTATATTATTGCATTAATTGCTTTTTTTGCAGGTTCAGGTAGAGAAATTATGAAGGATGTTATGGATTTTAAAGGAGATATTAAAAAAGGAGTCAAGTCGTTTCCGAAATATATTGGAACTCGTAGATCAAATATTCTTGCTGGTTTATTTTTTATAGTAGCCATTGTTTTAAGTTTTTTTCCTTTTATTATGAGACAATATCAAATTTATTATCTGAATTATTCTTATCTTTTCCTAGTTTTTATTACAGATATTATGCTATTAAGTACAACTTTTCATTTGATTTTTAAAAAGAAACCTAATTTGAAAGTTTATAGAAGTTTTACATTATTTGCAATTTTCATTGGGCTTCTTGCTTTTTTAATACCAATTTTAATATTGATTTTATTTGGAGGATAACACAATGTTTCAAAGTGACTTATTAGGTGTAAGTCTTGTATATATTTATGTAGCTGTTCTTTTATTTATAACAGAAAAGGTTCTTCATAAATATCCTGAAATCAGTAGGAAGGTTCTCCATATAATGGTTGGAAATATTGCATTTATTCTGCCCATTTTTGAAACAAAAGAAATCATGGCTTTTATTGCAGCTGGACCTTTTATTTTCTTTACATTTCTTATGAGTCCTTATACTCCGATTAAATCTATTCGAGGTAAAACATCTGCTGCAGGTCATGGTATGGGCCTTGTATATTATTCGATTACATGGACAATTCTTGCATATTTATTTTTTGATAATATGGTTGTAATTGCTATTGGAATTCTGGCAATGTCTTATGGTGATGGATTTGCATCGATAATCGGTATAAAATATGGAAAAAAGAAATACAATATATTTGGTGATGAAAAAAGTTATATAGGCTCAATTGCAATGTTTATTTTCACTTTTATTACTGTTATTGTTGCAATTATTTATTATAATGTTTCAATTACCGCCTACCTGCTATTAATTCTTATTTTTATTTCACTTATTGCCGCATTAATAGAAGGATTAACTCCAAAAGGATTTGACAACCTAACTGTTCCTTTTGTTGCAGCTTTTCTATATTGGTTATTTTTTCTAATGTGAGAATATGAAGATTATTATTGTTGATGGACTTGATGGTGTTGGAAAGGATACACAGGCAAGGTTGATTAAAACAAGATATGAAAAATTAGGTAAAAAAGTAATTATAAGATCTCATCCTGAATCTGATAATTATTTTGGAAGAAAAGCAAAAAGGGCACTTCTTGGAAAGGGAAAGATAAACAAATTAAAAGCTTCGATTTTTTATATGTTGGATGTTTTGCGCTCGATAAGAAAATATTATCGAAAAAAAAATTTTGAAGTACTTATAATGGTTAGATATCTTGTTGGAACAGCGTACTTACCAAAAACACTTGCAGAAATTGCATACAAATTTTTTGAAAATTTTGTACCTATCTCAAAATATATGTTTTTTCTTGATGCTTCCCCTGAAATTTTACTTAAACGAGTTGAAAATAGAAAAGAAAAGGAAATGTTTGAGACTCTTGAAGAGTTTGAAAATGTAAGGAAAAAAGCACTTCATCTTGTTAAAAATTGGAATATTATTGATATTTCAGGCTCAATTGAAAATTCATTTTCAAAGATTGAAAATATACTTGATAAATTAGATAATAAAAATTAATATTAAGATATTATCCTTTTTACAACTTCTTTAAGATGTGGAACTGTATTGTAATTTGTAATTTCTGAAGGTTTTATCCAGTGATATTCTGAATGCTCCCAATCTATTTTAATTTTAGTTTTTTCTTTTATTCTAAATAGGAAAACAAATATTTCCCAATCATATCTTTTTTGTAAGTAAAAATCAGTAAATAAAATAGGTTCTAATTTTTTAATAAAATCAATATCTTCTTTATTTATTCCTACTTCTTCTTTTATCTCTTTAATTGCTGTTTCATAGGGTTTTTCGTTTTTTTCAACATAACCTGCAACACCACCCCATAAACCCTTGTAAGTTTTTACTTTGTCACTTCTTTTTAAAATTAGAAGTTTTCCATCTTTATTTAATAATAAAGAAGTTGCAACCCTTTGCATGTTAGAACCTTTTACAAATATAATCTAAAACAGATTCAAAAATTGCTTTTCCATCTCCTAAATTACTATTAAGTTTTGATATTGTCCAATCTGGATGCTGGTGTTTATAATAAGTTCTTTCAGGATGCGGCATCATACCAAATACATTACCAATACTATTACAAATTCCAGCAATATTTGATATTGAACCATTTGGATTCCAGGGGTATCCTGAATAATTTCCATCAGAATCAACATATCTAAAGACAATCTGATCATTTTCTTCTAATTTTTTTAAATATCTTTCTTGTTTATCTAGAGGAAATAATAACTTACCTTCTGCATGGGCACTTGGTATTAATCTAATACCATTTTTTGGAATTTTTAAAGTAAATTTACATTTACCATTATTTTCATGTTTGAGAAGAGTAGGTCTGCATTCAAATCTATTTGAATCATTAATACTTAGACAAGCATCAGGCAAAGGACTCAAAATATTATCAATGCCAGGTAGAAGTCCTAATTCTATTAAAACCTGAAATCCATTACAAACTCCTAATATTGGATATTCTTGTTTTACAAATTCTACTAAATCTTTATTGAGCTTGCTTTTAATTCTTGCAGCAAATATTGCACCAGCTCGGATATAATCCCCAGCAGAAAATCCACCTGGAATCATAAGACACTGGAACTGAGAAATATTTCTTTTTTCATCTTTATTACAATCAATATTTAATAATTGTTTCAAATGAACAAATTCAGGTTTTGCACCTAACCTTTTGAATGCATCAAGAGACTCTTGTTCGCAATTAGTCCCTTCAATTCTTAATACTCCTATCTTTACGTCCTCAATTTTCAAATTTTCACCAATATTTAATACCATAATAGCATCTCTAATATTTCTTTTTTAACAAATTTTATATACGATATCTTTATGTACCTATAATTACATATAATTAAATATAATGATATATAATTAGGTGATAATATGGAAAAAGAAAATAAAAATTATACAACAATATCAATTCCAACCCCTTTAGCAAAGAAGATTAAGGATAGAATTAAAGGAACTGGTTTTACATCACTTTCTTCTTATGTAACATACGTTCTTAGAGAAATTATATCTAGTGACAAAGAAGAAGATGAAGAAGCATTCACAAAAGAAGATGAAGAAAAAGTAAAAGATAGATTACGAGCACTTGGATATTTAGAATGAGGAATCATATATGATAAAACCACATGGCGGAGAATTAGTAGATAGACACATAAATAAAAAAAATATTAATATTGAAGGCTACCCAAAATTTGAAATAAATACAAACTCATCAGAAGATATACTCAATATTGCAAATGGAATATTTTCACCTCTTAAAGGTTTTTTAGGTAAAAATGATCTTAACAGCATATTAAAAGAAAAACGACTGGAAAATGATACGCCCTGGACAATCCCAATCTTAATTGATTTTGATAAAAATGAAATCAAAGAAATTAAAGAAGGGGATACAATATTATTAGAAAATAATGAAACAGGTGTTAGATCGCTTTTAGATATTGAAGAAATTCAATCCTATGATAAAAAATTACTTGCACAATCTGTATATAGAACAAATGATGTAAATCATCCTGGTGTAGCAAATATTTTTAATATGAAGGAAAAACTAATAGGTGGTAAAATTAGTCTAATAGAAAATAAAGTTAGAGAATATGATAAATACAATCTAACACCTAAAGAAACAAGACTTTTATTTAAGGAAAAAGATTGGAAAGAAATTGTAGCATTTCAAACACGAAATCCACCACATATTGGTCATGAATATGTTCAAAAAACAGCTTTAACATTTGTTGATGGCTTATTTATTAATCCAATAATTGGTAAGAAAAAAACAGGAGATTTCACAGATGACGTAATTTTAGCATCATATGAAACCTTAATGAAATATTATTATCTAAAAGAGCGAGCAGTAATGTCTATTCTTAGAACCTCTATGAAATACGCTGGTCCAAGGGAAGCGATACATCATGCAATAATGCGTAAAAACTTTGGTTGTACACACTTTATTGTAGGAAGAGATCATGCTGGAGTCGGAAACTACTATGGTCCTTATGATGCTCATGATATTTTTTCAGAATTCCCAGATTTAGGAATAATTCCACTTTTTTTTAGATCATTTTCAAGATGTACAAAATGCGATAGTGTTGTAAATGATAAGATTTGTCCGCATGATCAAAAATATCATATAAATTTTAGTGGGAAAAAAATTAGAGAAATATTAAGGAATGGGCAAATACCGCCAGAAGATATGATGCGAAAAGAAGTATCAGAAACAATATTAAAATTTGATAAAACATTTGTCGAATAAAACAGGTGTAAGAAATGCTTAAAGAGCTTTCAGGAAAAGGTCTTTTGATACATCATTGGGATAGTGATGGAATTTGTTCTGCAACACTATTACTGGAAAAATTATCAGAAAAAAAAATAGTAAACAAAACTCCAGAACTCGGTAATTATTATCTAACTGAAAAAGAGTTAGAAGAATATTCAAAATTTGATTTCATAATTGTAGCTGATATGTCTCTTCCAGAAAACAATATTTTAAAA
>Ga0209536_100001016_pt1 | contig 46512 bp, 79 predicted proteins | sample DeeMarSeWOR28_12_FD_187461 | JGI IMG/M metagenome (GOLD analysis project Ga0209536, IMG submission 187461) | Marine sediment microbial communities from White Oak River estuary, North Carolina - WOR-2-8_12 (SPAdes) (version 2) | ecosystem: Environmental > Aquatic > Marine > Intertidal zone >...
ACCAAAGTTAAGTTCATTCTTTAAAGTATCTAAACCTTCTCTTAATTGTCTTTGGTTTGATTCTTGATATTCAGGAGTTGGTTCAGGTATAATTGCTGTTATCTTTGCCATTATCTTCTTCCTCCTGCAGCTATATCTAATCTTAAAGTTCCATATCTCCAAGACTCATCCACTGCATCATTCTCAATTTTTACACTAACTTGTCTTCCTCTAACTCTAGTACTTATATAATTAGTAGAACTATTAACAGTAAATGGACCAGTAATCAACGGACCATTAGGATCACTAGTTGCTGTTTCTGCAGGATAGTTTCTAAAGAATAAAGTTACTTTTGCATTACCAGATAAGTTTTTAAAGTCTGGTATGAACCTAGATATTCTTAAAATATATTCTCCATCTCCAGCAAAACCTTGTTCCGATATATCATAATCTCCGGATAGTATATAAGAGCTGATAGCTGTAGCTACACCTTGGTAGTCTACTTCATTTACACCTGTTTCATGAGCCCAATATTTAGAAGACCCATTTTGATTGGTAACTCCATTGATAACTGGAAAAGTAGGTGTTCCAGTTCTGTTAAATTCTGTAGCATAAGGTAAGGCATATGTGTGTGCATCATTATATGATGTTCTAGACAAAGTTCCAGTTGTCCAACTTTGTTCTAAAAAATTATATACTACATTTCTATTAATTTGTTGTGAGTTTGCAGAAGCATAATACCAACCCACTTCATTATATAATGAGTTATGATAGCCATATGTTATTTGATTAGCATCAGCATTAATTCCAGGCGCTCCACCTTGTGTAGTGAATACATAATCTTCAACTAATGAAGGTAGTTGTTTTACAGTACCATCATACATAAAAAATCCACCACCAAAACCCATCCAAAATACAGCACCTTGTGCATAGACTGCTGCATGTTGACCTAGACATCCACAATTAGAACCGACTTGTCTCAATGAGAATGTAAAAGGTGGTCCTACGAATTGAATTACATAAGCAGCTTGATCCGTGAGTACTAGTACATAGTCTTTACCTTGAACCGCTGTTACAATTTCATTTCCTTGGTCCAAGAGGAATGTACCTGCAGTATTAGTTGCGGTAGGTGCCCAAGTGTCAATATCTTCTTGATTAGAGAATCTAATAAACATTTTATTTTGTGTAGCACCATCATTTAAATCTGTTTGTGTACCCATTAAAAATAAGTGTCTATCTCTATCGGATACTAGACTCATTAATGCTTTAGGTATTGGAGTATGGACAACGGCTCTAGTATTTAAAGCTCCAGACCCAGCAGTTGGATCCCAAGTATAAGTGTTTCCATTTCTAACTGTTGCAACAAGTAACTGTCCATAATTATCTAAGGACCATGAACCAGGATCTAATGTCACGTTAGTAGTTGATCTTGTTGTTCCCCATTCTTCTTCTCCCCATTTACCTGTTCCCCAACCATAAGCTGCGGTTTGAAACACGGGTCCAATGTCAATATAAGGATTAACTGTTGCACTTCCCTGAGAAGACATTCCAGTTCCTGTTTCATTAGAAGGCATTGTGATTGTTAATGTTCCTGAAGTAGGAACTGATAAGACTTCAAAAACATTGGTAGTAAAATCTGCTGTTGTGTATCCTGTTTCTCCACCTCCAGGTAAGGTTACAGAAGTAAAAATAAAATAATCACCTTGTAATAAACCATGAGCTGCTGCGTTAACTGTCACTGTCGCAGAACCTGTTGTTGAATTAAAAGTCGCTCCAGTAACGGCTGTTTTTAAAGGTGTGATGTCATAGAAATCACCTTCATAATAAATAACCAATACTTTAGAAGTTCCTAAAGCACCATATTTTTTACCAGTTAAATCTGTCCAGGTGTGTTGAGCTCTTACAGGTCCTGCTAAATCACCATTTGTAAGTTCTTCCCAACCGCCTATTTTTTCAGCTTGTCCGTATCTAAAACGTACATTATCACCATCTATCCATTGACCTTCGGCCCCGGTGGCAGTTTGTTGTTTATTAAAACCAGCTTTAAATTGTATTTTCTGTAAAGGCATAGGTATCCATTATATATAATAAAATAAGCTTTTATACTACTAATTAGACCTTTATTCCACTTAAAAATTAAACGTCGTTTTTATTGAGTATAATATTCCAATCTAATTTATCCAATATTTCTTGTATATGTATTTTACTAATTCTATTGGCTTTTACATAAGTATGGAGTTCTTCAGCATCTACCACAATAATATGTTTATCGCTTTCAAATACAACTTTGTCAGCTTTTGACCTAGTAGTCATTTTTTTAGCAACAAGGTCTGATAGCCTTTGTAAAGGCCTTGTATCAAATTTGAATACTTGGTTTCTTCCTTTTAAGTTTCCTGATATATCCCAGAGTTCTTTTTCTCTCTGTTCTTGAGTTGGGTATTCTATGTTTTTAAGGTGTTTCTCAAGCATCCATCCAAATATTACAAACAACTACAATCCTAAGTTTATTATATTTATGTTTTGATCTTGGTATTTCATGATGGAGATAGCCAGGGAATATAAAGCAATCATCTTCAAATGTAACTAATTCAAAAAACTCATGGTAGTTAGAATTTTCAGTATGGGTATGGTCTAACTTATCATAATAGTTTTTTCTAACATCTTTATTATGTAAAGCTATATATTTACCTGGATTGGAAAAGACAGTAGCCGAATGAATACCTTGTTCAAATTGAACATAATGACATAATGCAAAATCAGAACTAGGTATATGATTATGAGCTCTCATAAAATTATTACTCATAGATGCTGTATAATTAACTATTTCAAATTTAAATGAAACCTCTTCATCTTTGTCTTTTAATTTTATATCTGTTAAAAATTTTTGTATGTAATCTGCATAAATAGGTCTTAGACTATCTAAATCTATTGAATTAAAATCAGTGTTTTCCTCATCATCATAATGCATATGTAAATAAGATGAAGCACTTAGATGACCGTCTAATTTATTTCTGTCTTCAGTGATTGCAAAATTACTTTCTATATCCTTAATAATTTTAGCTTTATTGTATAAATGTGGTTCTATCTTTGCTCTATATACTGGAGTTGCAAAAAGATGATGTTTCTTTATTTCATTTATCATAGTGTACCCATCCTGTTATTATATATTTTGTTTCTTGAGTTAATTGACCTCTGTGTGTATGTGTGAATTCTGCTGGCCAAATTAGAGTATCTCCTTTAATACATTCGAAACCAATTTTTTGATATTTAAAATCTGTACCACTATTTTTAGCATCATTTAAATATGTCATAAATACCAAAGCTCTTCTCATACCAATATCATCGGGTGTATCTTTATCTAAATAAGTTCTTTCCATATGCCATTTTTTAAAACCACCATTCTTCTTATATTTTTGAATATTAGCTCCTTCAGCTATTACTAATTTTGTGCTGGTTTTTAGTATGTCAAATTCATCAATATACTCATCGATATGTTTTCCTAAAACATCAAAGTATTCAGTTAGCTCTACTGGTTTTTCTTCTAAACATAAATCAATAGAATCTTTAACATCTTTATTTATAGCAACTCCACTGGGAGCACCACATCTACCTATAGTCCATAAAGATCTATTTTCTTCAAAATAATTTAAAACTTGATCACAAATATGATGGGGTGTTTTATATTTTTTAATAAATAACACTAAACTCTCCCCATTTGACTTATTGGATACTTTATAGGCTGTTCGGAAGTTATCTCAGATAAGAATGTAATTAATGTAGTTCTTTCGTTTTTACCAAAATTAACTACACCGTGATAAGCAGAAGAATCAAAAAGTAATAGTCTATTATATACAGAATCTACCTCTATGGTTTTTTTAAACCTATCATTATTTTGTCTTAAGTATTTCTCTAAATCGTCATCTTTTCCTTTTTGTTGGAAAACTTCTTTAAATTGTTTATGCTTCTTATCAACAAATAAGATTTCTCTATCATGATCTTTGGGAGTATATATAGCTGTCCCACAACCGTGGTCTTTTGAAAGATAAATAATAGCGCTAATTTCTTGACTGTAATCTTGGTGAACCCAACCTTCATAAGGATAATCAGCTCCATTAATCTTTTGAAAAAACTGACTACCTGCCCAATTCATATATCTATAATTCATAGGATATACCGCTGCCATTATTTTTTTAGTAACAAATTGGAAAAAAACATTATCTAAGTTTTCACTTCTTGTGCCTGGATAACTTCCATCTTCTGGAGCTTTGTATTTTAATGTATTAGCATATTGCAATACAGATTCTGGGTCTTCAAAAAAATTATCAATTACAAGAGTTGGGAATAACATTAAAAATAATTAATATTTATGTTTACTCTAGCCTTATCGTTTGTGCAGTTTGTACTATGGTGAGGCTTACTAGGATCAAAAAACAAAGCTCTATTCTCAATAGACTCTACTCTATTTCCATCTTCTAGTACTGTTGCACCATCGCATGTATTCATAGACAGTATCAATCCTTTATGTTCCCAAGGTGCATCCACGTGATCTTCGTGTTCTAATAAAATAGAAGATGCTGGGTAACTATTGCATTTGACTCGTCCAATCATCTTCCAATCAAAATGTCCTTTTAAAATATCCCAAATATCATTAAAAACTGCACTATTTTGAATACCATCATTCAATAATAAATGAGTGTAATAGCAATAGTTTTTATCAGAAACATTGGGTGTCTCTAGATTTTGTTGGAGAAACCAAGGAAAGTTAGCACCATAGATAATATTTTTTAATTTAATAAAATCTTCTTTAGGTAAAAACTCATCTATAATTTGATGCATGGTTATACTTTCTTGTTATAGTTATAAGCTAAAGTTATTCTTTTATCTTCTTGTAAATGCTGTTCTACACAATGTCTTAAATTAGAACTAAATATAACTAATCTTCCTTCTAAAGATTCATAAAAAAATCTAGGTGCAAAATTATCAAACTCAGTATTTAAAGTAAATACATCATTGGTAGGATTTTCAAATATTAATTTTGGACCCTCTGTATTTGTTTTTAAGAAATATACTGCTGATAAATCATGTCCTTTATGTTGATGAAATTCTTGATAATCATATTTTTCGTATATATTAAACCAACCCCCAGAACAGAATAAATCATTTTTAATTTTTAACTGTTCTTTAAATTCTTCTATTTTCTCATCTACCCATATGTTTAATATGTCAAAGTCTTTATCTTGATAAACATCATGGCTATTAATAGATGTGTAAATACTTTGAGAAACCCAATCTTTTTCAGATTCTGTTTTTTCTTTTAAGTTTAAACAAATATTTTCTAATTTATTTTTTACTGTATCTTTATCTGGATTATCTACCCACCCTATAGGAATAGGTGCCCAATTGTCTATATTCATTCTTTTATTTCCATCATTATGGTTAAATTAAACCTACCTATATATTTCTTAGGCCCAATGCCTTTATGTAATCTAGAACTATCAAAAACTAATGCTGTGGAAGGTCTACTTAAATAAAGTTTGTCGGGTTCTCCTTCATTCATTTTAAGTTCTGTTCCACCATCACACATATTTAAACTATATACAGCAGTAACGTATTTTCCTTCTGGATCATTGCCATTATCAATATGCCATGTACCTTCAGAACCTTTATTATAGTAATTCCATAAATATCTAATAGGTCTGGTTATTTTATAACTTCTGCAATGTTTCTGTATGCTGTCAAAGATTAAATTAGCATATGTATTAAGTTCAATCGGTAAATTTATATTTTGATAAAAATCAAAAGTTTTATAAGTAAACCCTAAATCTTTTTCTTTATCTAAAACTTCTGTAAATTTTTCAGCAGATAATTTCGTACTGTCTGCCGCTATCTCCCATCTAGCTTGTTTAATAAGAATATCCATTATTCTGAAATTTGTAGGCCTTGGTAATACTTCTAATAATACTTCTATTTGTGGGTTCATTTGCATATATCCTTTGGTAAACCTAAATGTAATCTTCCATCGTTTAAGTTAGCTTCTCCAAATTCAGAGTTAACATCGTTGTAATGTAGGAAGACTTGTACACAACAATCTCCAGTGAACTCTTCTCTCCAATGTTCTAAATCATGACCTCTGTATATTAAAATATCCCCTGGATTTAAAACAACTTCATATTCTTTTTGATCTTTACCTTTTATAAATATAGGCCATTTATCTCCACCTAAATTCATGGTGCATGATATTTCACAGCTTTCTCTATCTTTATGTCTTTTTAAGACATCTCCTTTTTTATAGATTCTAGCATACGAGTAGGTAGGAACTAATTCTAAACCTACTAAATCTTGCAAACTAGGTTGTACTTTTTTTAAAAGTGTTTCCATAGCTATATCAGCATAATGAGAATAACTATCTGGTATCTGCATATCATCATAAGTACCCCATAATAAGGTATGACTAGATATATAACCGGTAGACATCAATGTAGTATGTACTTCTTTTTTCAATAAGAAGTAGTTAGTAATAAACTCAGCTAACTCGCTGCTTATTATCTTTTCTTCTACCTTAAAACTTTTTTCTAAAAAACTCATTTCTTTATAAAACTCATTTGGTACTGTTCTTCATTACGTAGCTTAAACTCAAAATGCCTATGTTTTTGAATTTGAATTAATGATTCAACTGCTTCTTTAGATACTATATTAAACCTTTTTTGTAAAGTATTTATGTCATCTTCCATACTCTTTATAGTTTGGCTGGTTATATTTTCTTTATACTCTAGTTCAAACCCATGGTTCTCCATTGATTTAATATATATGTGATCTGTTTGTTTTTTAAATAAGTCAGAAACAATAAATTTTCCTTTATCTCTTAGTATATCTTTTAAGTGGATATAAAAAGTATCTAGTTCTTTAAAAAAATGAAAAGAACATAAACTTATAACAACATCCATGGTTTCTGTTTCTAGTAAAGTTGGTTTTAAAAAATCTTCATATATAAACCTACCTTTAAAATTATCCCTGGCATATTTAATAAACTCAGGTTCTATATCAATACCTAATATATCTAAATTAAACCTTTTATTAATATAATGGATCCCGGATCCTAAACCACATCCTATTTCTAATATGTCTTTATTTTTTAAATCTTGGTTTTTTAATAAATATTCATAAGCATTTATTTGGTTTTTAAATGGGTGTTGGATAGTTTTATTATTAGAATAATACCCATGGTTTTGTAAAGGAGTCCATGGTTCTTTTTTTACATATCTATAAAACCATTCTTTATCTGATAAGTTAACTCTAGGAGCCTTCATTATCCAACTTCTCTTTTAGTTGCCTGTGAAAAACTGTTTTAACCATATCTTCATAAGTAGGATCTATTTTAAAATATTCCTGTTTACTATAAACCTTAAAATCAACTTCCTCTTCTTTAACCAATAAGTAATGACAAATAGGTGTACCTCTCTTAAGAAGAAAAGTACCTTTTTGTTTAAATACTAATTGAGGATTTAATTGATGGTAAACAGATGTTTTTAAAAAACCAGGAGGTGCTTCAAAAATCGGATTATATTCATAAGTACATGGTAATTGCATTAACATATAACCCTTTGAAGTTTTTGCTCTCCAAGGACATATTGCTTTTATAATCATCATGGTATTATCTTTTCCATATTGAGGTAATGAATCTCTCATTTGAGAAGAATGATGTGCTGTAAATGCAAAGCGTTCGTCTGGACTAGACCATTCATAATAATTTTCATCTATTTTTATTTTTAGATCACACCACAAAGTTAACGTGTATAGATTTTTAAAATAAGAAATAAAAGAAGGACATTGTTTTACTGTGCCAGAAGATGTGTCTGTATCTACATTGTCTGGATAAGGTTTAATACTTCTAAACCAATCTGGAATAGTTTTAACAGCTGGTTTTATTGGAGTGTATTTTTCAACATCACTAACAGTGGACCAAAAATGAAGTTTTGGTTTTTTTCTAAATAAATCTATCACCGAGACTCCAATTAACTAAACTATATCTTGTTCCTTTAGTTACTTTTGTCACCCTATGCCAAACGAAAGAAGGAAATACAATAATAGATCCTTTTGATCTAGCTTTATCTACTGTAATAATTCTATCTTCTTCCTTTACTAAATTTGTATTGTAGTTTCTAAAATCAAATTGAAAATCCCCTCCTTCAAAATCATTTCCATCGTTTAATAAAAGAGTCATGGAAAGTTTTCTAAATTTACCATGAATATTAGGATCGTTTGTATTATCAATAGGATCTACATAAGAATCACAATGCCAATCATAAAATTGACTTTCTGTATATTTTGTAAACTGACATGGTTCGTTCCAGTCCCATTGAAAATTCCAACCTGAGTTAGAATTAGCGCTGTGTATATATGGATTGATTTCATCATAAATCCATTTCTCACTAAGCCAAGCTATGTTTGAATTTCTTTGTTTTTCAAAATCTGTTTTTTCAGCTTCTTTTGGATCATGTCCTGTAACAGCTTTAAGTAAGGTAGTCTCTTCTCCAATTTTAATAATATCATCACACATTTTTGGTGGTATGACATTTTCAAAAAACCAGTAGTACTCTTTTAAATTCATAATTTCTCTTTCTTTCTTGTAACAAAAAAATGTTATTTAAGCAACTATTACCAAGTGTATTCAGACCAAGTTTGAGATTGTTCATCCCACTTGTCCCAACGAACTAATTCTTCATTCCAAACAGCAGCTACTCCAGTTCCTTCTGGTGGGAAACCTGTTGGTGGATCCCAATCTTTTTGAGTATCATTCCATACCCATGAGTTAAAAGGTTTTGGTAAAATGAAACCTTGTTGTGCAGGATCCCATGTACTACCAATAGTAGCATAGTTCCATCTAAAAGCTTCTCCTCCTAATTCGTGAATATTTCTATATGTATTATAAGAAGTTTGAACCCAGTTTGTGTTTTCTCCATTAATTTTTCTTAAAAATTCTATTCCTTTAGTTTCAGATTCTCCTCCTTGAGATTCACCTATATCTAAATTATTTACTACTTGAACTTCAGTAACAATATTATTTTCGTCTATTTTAGCAAAATGAGCCATTATGCGTTATATCCTCCGCCACCAGTAAATCTAAGAATAGTATCTGATCCGCTAGTTGTGACTGATGGACTACCTGAATAAGATCCAGAATATCTATTTGTTGGTATTCTTAATACAACAACACCAGATCCACCAGAACCACCGCTGATGTTTTCACCACCGCCGCCTCCGCCGCCGCCAGTATTAGCTGAACCAGGAGAGCCCGCTGCTCCACCGTTTCCACCACCACCAATTCCACCAGGTGCTCCATTATTATTTCCAACAGCTCCACCACCACCTGCGTAGTATGTAGTACTTCCAGGAATACCAGTACCTGACCCTGCTCCACCATTTGCAGTAGAGTTTCCAGGTGCATTTTCACCTTGAGCAGCAGCACCGCCACCGCCTCCACCTGATCTTACGCCAGAAAAAGGACCAGCCCATCCACCAGGATTTCCTTGTCCGGGTGAACCAGATCCACCTGATCGTCTTGAGTTATGGTCTTGAACACCTCCAGCGCCACCGCCAGAGCCTCCAGGTAAACCTGCTTGAGAATTACCTTGTCCACCACCACCGCCTGATGTTGATATGTTTGAAAATGAAGATCCAGAACCAGTTCCTCTTTGACCAGCTCCTCCACCTATACTTAAATTATATGAATTTCCTACTTCTACAGCAAAACCAGAAGGCCCTGGTGCTGGATAATTTGTTCTGTATCCACCAGCTCCTCCACCACCACCGCAGTTTTGGTTTCCTCCCGCGCCAGATCCGCCGCCACCGCCACCGGCTACGACTAAATATTGAATGTAGTAAGTTGGAGATAAACCTCCGCCACCTATTCCACCAAAGCCACCTGAACTACCAGATCCTCTAGTACCAATTAAAGGCATTGATCCTCCTATGCGTATTGTTGTTGTGACGCAAACACTTTAAACGAAGCGTCGCCTGTTTTAATAATTGTATAAGAATAAACATCTATTGAGTTCGCATTTCCAGCAGTAGGTGCTGAACCATTTTGCCATTCTGGAGTTACTCCTGATCCATCAATTTGAACTGCGTTATTGTAATAAGGTGTGCCTCCGTTTGTTACTAAGAAAGCAATAGTTATTGATTCATTTGTATCCATAATTGAGTTTAATGAGTTAGACCCATCACCTCTAATATTTAAAGTCCAGTTTCCTGAAGCATTTACAGTATAATACCAAACAGCTTGATCTATGACATTAAAATTAACTGTTCCAGTTGCATCACTAGCTTGTACAACTGCTTTTTCAGTTGTTTGTTTAATAGCTGAAGCGCCTAAAACTACTCTTCCAATACCTTTTGGTTGTATAGAAAAATCAATATTTGAATCACTACCTGTTGCTTCAAGTACAGGACCAGATCCTGTAGCAGCATTTGTAAGTTGAATTTCATTTACTGCTGAAGCAGTTGTAGCAAATTTAATTTGCTCCGCTCCGTTTTCATCTGAAATATAATTTGAATTATCAATAGCGATGTTACCACCATTTAAATCAATACTACCACCTGCCATGTCAATGTTTTTACCATTGCCATCTAAGTCAGCCGCTAATTGTGGAGATGGATCATTTGATAATTTTCCAACGTTTGAATCAACAACATCAGTTCCATTGATGTATAAAATTTTTGTGCCTTTATCTGTTGCAGAAAAAGTTACACCAGTTTGTCCTGAAACTAAAACAGTTACAGTGAAAGCACCTGACGTGCTATTTTTAATAACATAAACTTTATTTGTAACAGTTGCTGGAACAGTTACAGTTCTGTTTCCTGTAATTGTACCTGTCAATTCTAAAACTGCATTTTTACCATCTGAAGTCGCAGCATTAGTAAAAGTTAAATCTGTGTTACCTGCTCCACCTGCAATTGATACTGAAGCATAACCAGCGATAGCTTGTTGTAAGATAACTAAGTTTGTATTTGTGATGTCTCCCCAAAGCCCAGCTTTTTCACCGGTAACCATCAACTCTAATTTTAGATCTGTAGAATAACTTGATGCCATAATTTTAATTCCTTATTTGTTAATATTTACTAAATTTAAGCGGCCGTGTCAATAATATTCCAATTAACATTTGTACCGGTGTTGACAATTTGCCAAGCTTGAACATTAATGTTTCTTAAGCCCACTGTCAATGCATTTCCTGTTAGCTGAACTTCAGCTGAAGCTCCTGCTACTGCGTTATTTAATGTAAATTCAAGCTGTTGTCCAGTTGTTTCTGCAAAAGTATTTGCATCTGCTTCGGCTACCCCTGAAGTTACCGATAACTGGTTTCCAGTAGAAGTAACGTTTGCATCTGCCTCAATTAATGATCCTATAGCTACTGCAGCTGATAATCCAATACCTACAACTGTTGCATCTGGTGAAGGATCCACTATTCCTTCTTCTACAGTTAATTGTTGACCTGTAGGAGAAATGATACTTAGGATACCTACAGCTGTTATAGAGTTTCCACCCCATTCTGTAGTAGTTGCTCCCCATTCATATTGGCCCCAAGTCTCTCTTATACCTGAAGTGACACTTAAACTATTTCCTGTTACATCTGTATTGGCATCTGCTTCAATCACACTTCCTACAGAAAGAGAAGCTGTTAAACCTATACCAGTGACTGTAGCATCTGGAGAAGGATCCGCTATTCCTTCTGTTACTGTTAAACTATTTCCTGTTACATCAATAAAGGAAACTGCATCAAGAACCGCTGTTCCTAAATTTGCACTTAATTGAATTCCTGTTAATTCTGCTGTTGCCCAATATCCTGTAGCACCCCAAACTTCAGAACCGAAAGTTAATCTTCCCCAACCTGTTTCGTTATATGCATCTAATGTTCCTAAAGATGCACTCGCTTGTACACCTACTAACATTGCATCTGGACCAGCATCCACTGTTCCAACATTTGATGTTAAATCAAAACCTGTAGGAAATACTTCTGCTAAACCTGTAGCAATAACTGAATCTAATGTTAATGGTAATTGTTGACCTGTGACAGCACTTTCTGCTGTAGCTGTTACTGAACCTACACCAATATTGGTTGATAAACCAATACCTGTTACTAATAAATCACCTGCAATACCCCAAGCGTTTTCACCAAAAGTAAGTCTTCCCCATCCAGAATTAATTTCGGTAGATACTCCAACATTACTTGTGCTTGAACTTAGTTGTTGACCAGTTACTTCAACATTGAAATTTGTAATATCACCCCATTGACCAGAGCTCCAACTTAATGAACCCCAACCAGGAAAAGGATATCCCGCTGCACTACCTTGTGCAGTATTTAATTCAAACCCAGTAGGCGCAGCTATGGCGTTACTTTGTTCGCCCCAAAGTCCGTTGTTCCAACTTAGTTCGCCCCAAGCATTGGCCATAATAGGTTACTCCCCTATTAATTGCCGATTCTTAGAATAGCTGCTGAAGTTGTAAATGCTGGGAACTGAATTGTAAAAGTTCCTGAAGTTGCTGTTTTGTCTGCACCAAAATCTAATACTGCAACAGCTGCATTAGCTGATGATGTATTATAAATTAGAGCGCCTCTAGCTGTAATCGTTACACCAGTAAAAGACAAATCATTGAAGTCAACAATTGCAACACCTGATGCAACTGAAGTACTTGGATTTGGTTTTACTAAAGCCCCACCACCTGCTGTATATTGACCGCTATTAGGAACTTCTCCTGAAGAGCTATATACTGTAGTAGTAGAGTTTAACGTTGCAGTAGAAACATACAGAGCTAGTTTAAAATTATCGCCACCAGAAAATTGGAACTTGTGAGATCCTTCCAGGACTTGTTGTTTAAAACTATTTGCAACTGCTTGTGTTATTGCCATGTTATTACTCCTTAATTGTTATTTTTGCTGAATACGAGGTGAACCACCTTGATATTCATCCCGTCTTCTTCTACCCATTTGTTCAATTGAGAAACCTTGGATTGCTTCTGTGTATTTTTTTTCATAATACTGAATCATATCCATTGGTCCTTTTAAAAAACCAAAAGCTTCAATCAAACATGCATACAATAAGCCATTTGGAAATTCTGTACTTAAGTATGTAGTCGTATTACTAGCTGATAATCCAATAGGTTTCAAGATATAATTTATCTGCATGTTATAATTTTGATCTGGTGTAGGAGCTATTACAATAGTATTTTCATCCCAATATGAGTAGTATTTAGGTAATCCTTGAACCCCAGTTCCATTATATTCAGATATAAAACTAGTATCTCTGTACTCTAAAAATTCTCTACTAGAGTTATCTGCTCCACCTGTAGAATTAGTGATTTGAGCTGATCTAATAACTAAGGTTTGATCATTAATTAACGGAGTATTAACATATCTTTGACCTGCAATAATATCAGCTTGTGCATATTGTCTATTATTATCTGAGTCTACTTCTCTTTGAATTTTCCATTCAGCATCTTGAATAAAACCATCAACTATTGTTGCTGTAAATACATTAGAATCTACCTCTGTGTAATCTCTAATTTTTGCTACTAATTCTGCGTATGTCATATTATCCTTGTAAGTTTACTGGACCCGCGGAACACGCTGATCCTCCTCCATTTATATTTCCATTAGTTGCTGTATCTGAACTTTGAAAATAAAAATAATTACTTGGTTTAGATACATTACCACTAGAATCAATTTTTCCAACTGTTATTGTAAACCCATTTGAATTACTAATATCAGAGACACCATCAAAAGTAGGTACACTTTGAAAACCAGTAGCATTGGTAGCACCATAAAATCTAACAATACTTCCTGTAGTTCTTCCATGATTAGGAGAGTAAACATTTATATAAGTATTCCCAGAATATTTAATTGTTTGAAAAGGATTATCATTTAATAAAATTAAAACTGGTGGTTCTACTCTTGAAGGTCTTACAGTTGGTAATCCTTGTCCATCTGCTGTAAATCTTCTTGGTTCTAGTTGAGGATGTTTAGGATCTACTTCTGAAACATGAACAAATAAACCATCCCATTGCGTAACCATTTCTTGATAAGGAAATGCCATACCACTTTGGTCTGATATTGCTTGTGCATATTTTCCTCTACTAAAGTTTGTCATTATACACCTGGGTAATAAGTTTTAGGAGTTATAAAAGAACTTGATGAAGAACCATCTTCTTCTAAGGCTCTTTTTAATTCATCCTCATATAACATTTTTAATTCTTGTATTCTTTGTGGTGCTCTTTTAATTGCTAAATAATAAGCAAGGCCCGCGCACATACATGGTATAAATCTATATGGAACATCTGTTGCATTTGTATAATTTCCAACATCTTGAATTCTACTTACATAATAATAGTTAATAAAATTTCCTGCTTCTGAAGCACCTGGTGTTAAGTATAAAGTAATAGTTACTTTATCTATAAATCTTTGTACAAAATATTGAACAGGTTGTCCTGTAGATGTTTTATTTGATAAAGCTTGATAAGCTGATCTATTAATTTTTGTAAGAGGTGTATCTATAGAAGATGCATTCCTATAAGAGCACTCCAATATATCATCAACCCCATATATAGCAGCGGCATCCGACGTTCCGTCAGAAGTTGACCGATACATTGTATAAGTTGCTTGACCATTTACTAAAGTTATTGAATTGTTTGCAACTTCCCAATAATGCAAACCTCGGTTTGCCCATTCTTGAAATAAAATGTTTAAAGATCGTCGCGCAGTTTTAATATCATAACCTGCGTTAGGTTGCAAACCAATACGTTCATAAGCTTCGTCGATGATCTCATCGATCTCAAAATTCTTATCAAAGATATAAGTTCCCGAAGTAGTGTTAGCCATTTAGCCCCTACCCTGCTGTTAAACCTGGACCTGAATATTTGTCAGTTAGTAAAGTAGCTGATGCAACAGTGAAAGTTGAAACATAAACACCTTTTGGAAATAAAATTCCATCTTCAGGAAATGACAAATTAATTACATCGCCTGCCGGAACATCCGCTGTAAATAATGTAGTTCCTGTAGCACTAGTAGTTTTTAATTCAACAATACCTGATGTAGCTAATCCTGCAATAATAATACCACGCAATCTAACTGCTGGAGCTATCACTACATTAGTAGTAGCCGCTGCAACTCTAGTTGCCTGTATATCACCTTTATATGATCCCATATTTTTCTCCTAATGTTTAAGAGCTCCCGAAGGAGCTCTATAATTTTTAATTACGCTCCGGTTGCGATATCGGCACCGTCTTGTACTCTTTTCCAAGTTGTACCATTAGAAAAAGCATAAGTTGCAGCATTAGAAAAACCGTTTGCCACATAAATGAAAGCACCAGTGTTTCCAACAGCACTTAAAGTTTTTCCAGCTTCTTGACCAGATGCAATAGTTACAGTTGATGCATTAAAAACTGTGAATGCTACTTTTCCACCTTGTTCTGTATCATTTGCCGCACTTGCGTTTACGTTAGGACCACCAATGAACCCGTTAAGAGCTACTACTGGACCTGTAAAAGTTGTATTTGCCATATTTATTTTCTCCTAGTTATTTCTACATAGTCTCTAGGCCGTCGACTATACGCGTCTATGCAGAATTAATTAATGTATAGTGTCGATATTATATGGTATTTTTAAAAAAAGTGCAAGAAATCCCTATGACAGAAACTTGTTTTTTCAATGGATACTAAGCTTAATTAACCAGCAAAAAGATGTACTTCGTAATCTCTACTATTGGTATTAGCCTGCATCTCTTGTTCTCGGATAATGGATCTAATTACTTTTTTGATCTCATCACCTAAAACTGACATTTCTGGTGTTATCTGTCCTTTATTTTGAAGAAATAACTCGTTCCAATTAGATTCGAGTTTCAATTTCTTCGCGAACAGCACCATGTTCTCTTGAGCCATCAGCAACCTCCTCATAGGTTATATAGAAACTATTATTAGGACTGTTGTACCTAAAATCATTTCTTTCCCAATGGATATCAGATTTTCCTAGAAAGTCAATGATATGAGGATGTAGTTCTTCAATGGCATTTATTTCTTTATCGACTTGAATCTCAAATTTGGTTTGAAGTGGTCTTGTAAAAATTTGTATAAGATATTTATATTTCATAGGTTCGTTCTTTCTATCATAAAAAAAGGGGCCCCGAAAGGCCCCTCCTTAAATAATTATGCTTTAGAATTAAGCACCTTCAACACCGAAGATACCTCTATAGTCAGAAACTCCAAAAGAGTATCTTTCTCTAGCTTTGTATCTCATGTTTCCAGTATCAAAATCACCTTCCATTTTAGTAGAGATAGGTGATCTCTCAAAGTACTTCATTCCATTTGGCACATCTGTAGTGATGTAAAACGCATCAGTATCAGTTAAGAAATTGTTAACCACATAACCTTGTGGAACCATTCCCATATTTCTGATTGCGTTAATATCGTTATCAGCTGTTCCAACTCTGTTTGCAGACTTCATAAGTCTCTCAGCAGTAAATTGAAGCTCAGAAGGAATAATCATTTTCATTCCTTTAGCAGCAATTTTTAAGCCTCTCTCATCTGTCATTGCAGCAATGTCAATTAAAGACTGCTCTAATGAAGTTTCGTTAAGGTCTGCTTGAGTCGCTAATGTGTTAGCAACAGTACCAGCGATTGTTGGGTGGGCAACGTTAAATAAAGAAACGCCATCACCTGAATCGTAGTTGTCAGTTGAAGGTAAACCTTGAATTAAAGGATTTACAGCTTTAACTTGTTTTGTTTGTGCCATACTTCTAGCCAACGCTTTTGTATATCTAGACGCAAGTCTGTCATACAAGTTGTCTTCAATCGCTTCTTCAGTGATTGAGAACGCTAATGCGATAGTTTCGTGAGTGTATCTAGCAGTGAAAGTCTCTTGAGCATTGTCAAAAGTCACACCAGAACCTTCAGGTTTTACTTGCGCATTACCAAAGCCAGATAACATTACTTCTTCTTCAAACGCTCTGTCTGAAGTTTCTTTAACGTAAATTGCTTCGTGTTGGTTTTCGTATTGTTTATATTCCAGGCCGAATAGTGCATTCAATCCTGGCTCTAGTTCTTTAACTAGTTGTGATCGTGATATAGCCATATTTATATACTCCTATTATATACCTGCGGTCTGTTTCAAGAAGTGTTGGTTGATTGTAACAACAACATTAGCGTTTAAGCCAAATGAGTTACCAACATCTTTTGCAAGACCTATTATTTTTAACTGGTTTTCACTTGCACCCATTGTTCCAGAAATTTCTGTTTTTGAAACAAAGTTTGGTGTTGAACCAGCTACAACTGCTAGCGGTGCACATAAGCCAATGTCAGCTTGTGTTACAGTACCAGCACTTTGAACTTCGAACCTCTCGTAAGGATCATCAGCGATGAAACCTACAATATCAGTAGCGGCATTAGCTGCTGCTAAGTGATTGGCCCAAGTTGGTTTTTGGTTAGAAGAGTCAGTGTAGAAGACACCATTAAGGACACCTAATAACGCTCCTGAAGCATCTGCAGGTACAATATATCCAGAAGCTGCCATTTCAACAGCGTCATTTTGATAAATTGCAGCAGTGCTTGCAGCAATAGCGTATTCAGATAAACCTTGGTTATCACTATTCTGACCAACTTTTCCGATAGCTTTCAATCCGAAAGCTGCGTCTACGTTTGCCATAGTTTTATACTCCTTAGTTTATTAGTTTAATTGGGGTTAGGAATTGTTAAAAAATTAACTCTTCTTCGTACCACCAAAAGTTACACGAGTCTGTCTATCTTGATTGATAGGCATACTTGGGTGCTGCTCCTTCATTAAATCGTTTTCGACTGCATGATCTTGCTCAATACCTTGCCTTGCATAGTATTCAGCACGTGACTGCGCGATTTCTTCCGGTACCCTTGTCAGCACAAGGCCACCAACTCCGATCACTCCCGAGTATTTGCCGTCTTCGATCACTGGATAATCAGAATCTGGATATTGATCTGCACGAACTAATTCGTAACCTGATCTTAATCTTCCAGCGACATTTTTTGTGTCCTGAAAGCCCATTGACTCTGCTCTTACCCATCTGTGTCTAAAACCTGCTGGCGCCGGGGGCGCATCTAAACTTGATGGTGGAGACCAAACTTTTTTTCGAGATTCTTTATCTCTAGTTTGACTCGCACGAGAGGCTCTTTTTTCGATATTATCTACCATATGCTTTTACTCCTTCGTGATTATATTTAATTGTTTCGCATATTCTTCAAGTGGCACACCTAATTTTTTAGCAATTGCTACCTGTGACGATGTGAGTCTAACAGTTTTGCGACCAGGTTTGCTACTCCTTGCAGCCGAAGCTACAACCTGAGTAGGTTTACTTGTCGTTTGTTTTGATACACTATCAAATTTATGCGGGAATTCAAGTCTTATTCTCTTATCTATTTCAGAATAATACTCGTCCGATTGTGGGTCATAACCTTCATCCTCAACTAGCTTTTTATGTAAGCTAAATGCGGTATATGTCATAGCCTCGTCTTCACCAAACCAGTTGTTCTTTTGGGCCCAATTTTGAGCTTTAGGATCTGGATTGATTGGTTGTTGAACGGGTTGTTCAAAAGTAGGTTGTCTAACCTCCTTAGATTCAACATTAGTTTCTGGTGCTCTAGATTTAATTTCATTAAGTCTAGCCTCCTCATATCCTAATTTTGATATCTCTGTTTGTGCAGCTATCTCAGCTTTTAAATCGCCTTCTTCTCTGGCTCTTGCTAATTTAGATGCAGCGGCTTCCATAGAAGATTTAATCCTACTTTCCATTTCAGATACATAACCTGTATCTAATTTAGAATATTTGGATTTAAGAATCTCTTGATCCGTTTGAACCTTTTTTGCGTATTCTAAAGCAGCAGCTTCTCTTCTCTCTGCCTCACGCATTTTTTTGGTTAACTTAGCAATTCTTCTTTGTACTCCTTCAGAGTAATCTTCTAATTCTTTCTTTTGGTCTTGGTCTTTCTTTTCTGGTTCTTGGTCCGTGGTTGTGTCTGCTTGAACATTAGACTGCTCGTCAGATTTCTCAGGTGAGTCATTAGACTCCGTACTGTTTTCTTTATCATTAGATACCTCTATTTCTGATTCTGGTGTTGGATTAGTTTCTAATTCAATCTCGGCTCCAGGACCTGATGTATCTAGATCTACAGTTTTTTCTTCTGTTGGCATAGTAACTCCTATCTATGATTAAAATTGATGAAAGATATCTTCGGGGTCTTTCACCGTTGCTAGAACTTCGTCATCATTCAGAAGTCTAACTTCCCCGCCATCGATCATGATTCTTGATCCTGCATATCTTGCAAAGATCACCCAATCACCCTTCTTGCACCAAGGACCTTCAGGAAATTTTTCCTTGTCATAACAATGTGGTCCCATGGCCAATACTAAACCACAAGTTGATGCAACTTGTGATCGCTCAATAGATTCATCAGCTAAATAAATTCCACCTTTAGTTTTAGGTTTAGCTTTAAATGGTAAAACAATCATCCTCCAACCTGTTGGAATAGGTAGTTTGGATTCTTCTTTATCTTTGATAGCGTTGTGCTTATCTATTTTTTCTTCGTTTTCTTTTTCGTACTTTTCTTCCAAAGCTAACTTAATCTTTGGGACCTCTTTTGTTCTGTCCGAGGTTAATGACGTTTCTGCCTTCTTCATCTTTTTGCTCCTTAATATTTAGCAGGTTAGAGATTTCCTGTGATATGTATTGGTAGGCATGTGCCTGACCTAACATGTACTTGTATTTTTCCATATTGTCAACACCACCAGCGATTAAGTTATCTCCGATAGCTTGGTATGAATCTTTTATTACTTTCTGTATTCTTTGTATGACGATAATATCGTCGGGTTGTTGTGCCATTTAGCAATTCCACTTTCTTAGAGACTTGTTGATTCTGCTATTGGGGTCTCTAGCCGTCTTAGCAGATGTTAATCTTTTCTTCATTCCAGACATTCTAGCGCAAAAACTCTTTCTTCTTTTTGCAGCTTTAGATCCAGCTTTTAGTTTTGATGGTTTAGTAGTTACAGCGGTTTTTAATTTAGAACCTGGGTTTGCTGCTCTATAAGATGCAACACCTTTTCTATTTAATCCACCTGATGCAGACTTACCTTCTTTTCTTTGCCATGCTGCTGTTCTAGCCATATTATTTTTTACTTTGTGATTTCTTAATGGCCTTAGCTGTTGGAGCTCCTTTAGTTCCAGGTTTTCTCATCTTCTCACCTGAACCTGCAGCAATTCTTTTTTTCTTTTGCTGGATATTATACCAAAGACCTTTTTTAGCCATAGTACCTTTTTTAGTTTTGTGCATCTTACTTGCCATATTTTTTACTCCCTTTCTTATATTCCCTCACTTAAAAATTGTTTGGTTATTTTTTTACAGTTATCACATGATTTTTTAAATCTAGAATGTTCTTCACAATGATCAATGTTAATTTCAATTGGGCATTGACATTGCTTTATTTTAAAAAGCTTACATATGATTCTTTTAATATATTTCATTTCCATCCTTTTTTTGCAAGTTTAGGTTGACCAGCTTTTACTAATCCACCTTTTTTTTCATATCTTCTTAACACTTCTTCTAATGAAGGTCCACCCAACTCATCTAAATCTATTTCAATAACACCTTCTTTATCTCTCTTCATTTTCTTATAAAGATCTTTAAATGATTTAGAACTAGATCCAGATCGTCCTAATTCTCTAAACATTTCAGTGTAAGATTTTTTAGCCATTTTATTTTGCTTTTTTAGTGTTAATAATATCTGTTGCTTTTATACCATAAACTGCAGCCACTACTGAAATCCAAAGACCAGTTATCCACCATGGCATATTTTGTAATTTTTCAAAATAAATATCTAATTTAGCACCAATCTTTTCATCTTCTGCAAATACACTGTATGCTAATAAAAACAGTGGTGAAGACAATGTCAAAAGTATGAACTCGTCCTTCCAGTCTCCTCTTTGATTTTGAGCAATCTGTCCGGTGTATTCTATTTCTCCGCGTTTCATCTTTTCAGCATGCACGATTTGTGCCTCTGACATTATGATCTCAGATTTTTTCTTATTCTGATAAATTTCGGCACCTGTTTTAAGCGCAGTGCCTATAAGACTCCACGGAAACATAGGTTAGTACCAAGTAGCAGTTTGTTTTTTAATAGTTTTAGTACCTTTAACAGTTACTTTTGGATTTTCTCCTGCTTTAGGTGTAGCAATTTTCTTACCACCTTCAGAAGCACCAATTTCATAACCGCATTTAGGCATTTTTGCATTTTTTTTCATAGTTATTTCCTCTTCTTAGACATTTTAGCTTCAGACAATGCAATTGCAATAGCCTGTTTAGGATTCTTTACCACTTTTTTTGATTTTCCGCTATGTAATTTTCCTTTTTTAAACTCTCTCATTACTTTAGCTACTTTTTTCTGACCTTTTTTCATTACATTCCTCCATTATTTTTAAGTTCATGTTGTAAAACAGTCTTAGTTAATGAAGTACTAGCCCTTAATTCAGCTAAATCTTCATTTTGCTCTAGTTTCTCGTCTTGATTTGATTGGTTCATCATAGCTTTCATCTTATCAAGATTGATTCTGTCATCAGATTCTTTTTTCTTACGCTGATTTTCAGCTGCTCTAATATCTAACTCTCTTGCTTTTAATTTAGCAATCGGGTCATTACCAAAATCACCATTAATTTTCTTTTCTTCATCTAAAAACTCTTCAGTCATTTCAGCAATCAATACTGCTTTTCTAGATTCTATTTTCATATTTACTTGCATAACCATCTGTTGCATTTGTGGGTTCTGCATTGCTTCAGGATTTTGTTGTAAAGATTGTAATTGCATAATCTCTTGTGCAAATTCCATTTCAACTTGTTCTAAAGCCATTAAAGAAATATGTTCAAAAATATTTTTCTGTAGAGAAGAAGATATCATTGGATTATTTCTAGCAATGTTGGTTCCCATAAAACTTAAATGAGATGTAATATGTGCTCTATGGTCTTGTCCTTTAAACGCTTGGAATGGTTGACCAGATAATGCATCAATATGTTCTAAAGATGGATCTTTAGGCATTGGTTGAGCGGGTTTATTTAAAATTAAATCTACATTCTTAACTCCTAATGCTTCATACATATTTCTATAAGCATTATATAAATTATGAATTTGTGGATTGGATTGAGCTAATTGTAATTCAGTTTGAGCTAAACTAATTCTTTGAGTTTGACTAAATATATTAGGATCTGCTACTGGTAAAATATCTACTCTCTCATCAAAGTCAGCAACTTTAATATTTCGTTCTCCACCTACTACATCAAAAGGATATTCTGGAGGTAAGTAACTTTTAAAGACACGTGATAATAATTGGAATTCAAATTTCAAACTAGCATACAATCTTTTATGAATTGCAGACATGGTTCGTGATCCACGTTCTAATAGCGCAACGGTCGTACCCACTGCAGCTTGTTGATTACCCTCTCCTACCTGCATATCAGCTATAGATGCAAAACGCTGACCAGCCTGTACTACGACACCCATAAGATTAAGAAGTGTTTGAGATGGCTCTTTGAATGGAAGAGGCATAAAAGCATCTCTCAAATTACCACCAGGAGCATCTACGTCTCTAAACTCTCCAGGTTGAATAGATTGTGCATCATCTCTAATTCTGATTCCACGCATTTTAAATCCAGCGGGTAAATTGGACAAGGTACCTGCATCTAATAAAGATCTAAGAGCAGCAGTTGCTGTTCTTGATAATCCTCCGATCATATGAATTAAACCAAATCCATAAAATCCTAAACCAGGTAAAAATTTGAAATGTACGAAATAAGAAATTTTCTTTTTTTTAGGATCTCCTACTTCGTAATTTCTTCGTATACTCAAAACTGTTCGAGAGTTTGTTTCTATCGTTACAATGTAAGGAAGTTTAATTCCAGTTATGTCCCCTTCGGGTCCTCGATCTTCAAATCCCTCAAGATCTAGATTAACATGACATTCAAGTAATGTGAAGACATCTTCATTACGACCTGTTTCTCTCATTCCTTCTAATTCATTTTCTTTTTTCTCTAAATCTGTTTCATCACCATAGCCAGGAGTTAGTTCTACATCTCTATAAAAACCTCCTACTTGTTGTTTTCTTAAATCATTCTCAGAAGTTTTTAGTACATGAATAATAGATTCAGCATCATCTAAAGAGGTAGCTGTATAAGGAACGATTAAATCATCAGCTGGTACAAATTTAGAAACAGCTCTTCCTAATAAATCATCATAATAAACTTTTTTAAAAGCAGATCCTGATAGTGGTAAATAAAATAACATTTGATCAAACTCAGCTTCATACTCTTTCATTTGATCCATGATTTGGTAATTCATAAATTCTTTAACACGATTTGCTTGAGCTTCTCTCTCAGGAGTTACTGCTCCAATAATTTGAGTTCGTACAGGTCCTTGAGCCGGGAGCAGTTCTTTATAAGCCAACGCTTGAAATTGCGTGACTGCTTCTGCTAGAACAGGATGGGTTGCACCAGCTGCACCTGCGAATGGTTCTGTCTTTTGTTCGTATTTGAATCCTAATAAATCTAATCCTTGGACATAAGCTTTTTCCCAGTCTTGTCTTGAGGATCTATAGTCTGTGTAGTTGTTATATAATTCTGAACCAAGAGGCGCCAATATTTCCTCGGGTAATAACTCTGCAAGATTATCATAGTGATTTTCTGTTTGAGCCTGGTTGAAGGCTCCTGGTTCAAAATTAATTTCTACTCCGCCGTCTTCTAATGGGGTGACTTCTGTTTCACCAACATCAGGTAAATCTTCTTGAATCTCTAAATTCTCTTCGGCCGCTGCTTCAGGGCCTTCTATTTCAATTTCTTTTCTAACTTCGTTTGGAAGCGCTTTGTCTATTTCGGCCATTTATTTTCTCCAATCTTGTAGTCTTAACAGTATTATATTCAATATTCAAGCCCTGTGGTGTAGGACCTGATTTTGGTGGTATAGTTAAAGTTAATCTTTTAGGTTTTTTCATCTACCAATAATAACTTCTTTTTTTATTAGACAAGTGTTCATCTTTATAGTCTTCTGGGTGAGAAATCAAGCCCCCTTGTCTAAATCTCATTAATGCCTGTGTAGTAGAATCCACTAAGTCATCATGATCTCCATATGGAAAAGCAGCACATTCTTCTACAACTTCTTGAGCAAACTCTTTGTCTAAAGGAGCCCAAACCATTCCAGACTCAAATATCGGAGATACAGCATTTACTCTAGAATGTTTATCATTACCTTTGGATGGAGAAAAATTTACAACAGGAATTCCCATTTGTCTTAATTCATAAGTTAATGGTAGACCGGATGCTTTAGCCTCAACTAAAACAGTTTCAGGTTGCCAATAATCATATTGTTCTTTTGCAACTCTTCTTAATTCAGGAAACTCTAAACGTTCTTTTAACGCATCAAGCAAAATTATATGTTGAGGATCACCTTCGTTTTCTTGAAAGATTCCCCAAGTAGTAATAGCACTAAAGTCCGCAGTTTCTTTTTTCATAAATGCAGTATCGTAAGATTGAATGACATGTTGTAATGAAGGTAAATAATCTTTATCCCAATTCTTCCACCAATCTCTTTTTAATAAAGCACCTTCTTCTGAAGTTGGGTTTTGCATATACTGTGCATTCCATTTTGCAACACCAGCAGATGCTTTTACTTTTTCTAATTCTTCTAACTTCCAATACTCTGGCCAAACAGGTTTATCATTTGGTAAGATAGCTGGGAACTCAATAACTTCCCATTGATCTGCTTTTGCTTCTTTAGCTCCAGCATTAACTAGTTGTGCTGTTAAATCTTTGGTTGACCATCTTGTCATAACTACAACAATAGCTCCACCTGGTTGTAAACGCTGTCGTGGTCCTGATGTATACCATTCATATGCATTATCAAATGCTGTGGGTGAATTAACATCTTGCTCTGAGTGTGGATCATCTATGATTAATAAATCAGCACCTCGTCCTGTAACAGCACCTTGGACACCAACTGCAAAGTATTCACCACCTTTATTAGTTTCCCAACGTCCAGCTGCTTTTGAATCTTCTCTGAGTCTTGTAGCAAATAAATCTTGATACTCTTGTGAGTCAATCAATGTTTTAGCTTTTCTACCAAATCGTATTGCAAGTTCTGCTGTATGGGTTGCTTGAATAATTTTTAAATCAGGTCTATTTCCAATCATCCACGCAGGTAAAAAATAAGAAGCAAATTCTGATTTAGTATGTCTAGGTGGCATATTGATAATTAATCTTTTACAATCTCCTTTTAAGATTCTATTAAATGCATCTGAAATTTTTTTATGGTGGTAGCCTTCAATAAATTCAGGCCAAATATGTTTTACAAAAGATAAGAAATCAGTTCTTAATACACCTTGATTTTTTTTCTGTTCACGTTGTAAGATATCTAATTTTAATTGTCTTCTTACTTTCGGATCAGCTATTTGATTTATTTTTTCTAAACTAAGCATAATATTAATTATGGTACCTAAACAATTTTTTTACCCCTCCCCCCTCTTTGAAAAAAAGTAGATTTGGATTTGTCCAGGTTAAAAACTATTCTATACCATTCTCTGTGTAAATCCAAGTCTAAAGGATATACTTAGGATCCCTATATTTCGTTTACCCCTCTCCCCCCTCTTCGAAAAAAAGCTAATCTGGATCTGGTCTGGTACCTCTATGGGTGGGACCCGCCCACATGCACTCCCCATGACCTGCGACACTTTGTCGCACCACTAGATGTAGTGGTGCGACGTTATGACATATTGACTAGCCCATGCAGTCCTTACAGTAGCCACGTTTCCATGACCACGAATCAGGGCGCACAGTCTGACTACACCCACGACAAGTGTTCGTTATCAAGCAATGCTCGTGTGCCTTGGTCTTAGCTTCTTTCTTACTTAGACCTTGGCTCACGTACTCTTGAACCTTTATATCAACCAATGTTCCCATTGTTATTGTACCTCGGGAAATGGCAATTCTAATTGAGAGTAATTAAAGTTTTCATCTTTTGTAATTACGTTCTCTCTTTTTAATAGTAATGGCTCCTGAACCGATACAGATAGATAAGTAATATCCTTTTCACTGTTAGCTAAAGTATAACCTCTAACTTTATCCAGTGCCATGTCCTTATCTTCTGTTTGATCGTGAACAGAAAAATACTTTGATTTGTCGCTGTATGTTTTTTGTCTTATTATTAAGTATGTCATTTTATCCTTTCGTTTGTTATGGGATATTTATATAATATCCCATAAACATTGTCAATTGTTATTTAGTCTTTTTTTAAATGAGGTAAAGCGGTTAAATCTTGGTTCCACTTCAACCCAATCTTCTCACTGATACTATTTAAAGAAATAGCCAAAGTGTCTGGTGTCCCTGCTTCCATAACAGTATCAATTGCTTTTTCTTCTAGGTCTTTTAGCAATTTAAGTCTGGCTCCCTCTGGTCTTCGTTCTATTTCTTTTTCAGCTTGATTTGAAGCCCAACTTCTTAATTGCTCTTCACAATCAGATAATGACAATTTATTATCACTATCATAACCATAGCTTCTTTCACTTTTTCGTCTGAAGCTATAACCAAGTTCAGCGTCTTTTGGTTTTTTCTGTTCAAAGAAAGTTAGAGCTGTTGCCCTAGCGTCTTCTAACATTTTTTCAGCTAATCTAAATTTATTGATGATCTTATCAGCACCAATTTTTTTAGACAACTTTGCAACAGCAATATCTGTTGCTTTTGTTTTAAACTGTTTTACTAACAGTTCCTGATCTTCAATCAGTGGTCTAAATTGTCTTCTCACTTTACCTTGAAAGTGTTCCAACTGATACTTTGTCATTGCTTTTGTCATATTGTACTCCTTGTTTGTTTGTTTCAATAAAACTACTACGCTTGAGTTCTAATTGACATTTGACAAATTGTCGCAGTTTTGTTTTTTTTATGGGTGGGGCCCGCCCACAAGCTCTTCTCTTCTTGTCAAGCTGTTATATTGTCGCAGGTAATTAGGTGCGACATTCTGCGTGATGTTTATATTGCCTCTTAAGGGTTAACTTAAAACCATTATGGAAAAAACAATTATAGTAAATATAAAAAATGTTTGGGGAGTTGAGCGAATATATCCAGCTTGTAAAGTCTCAAATATTTTAATTGATCTAATGCCTACTAAAACTTTTAGTCGGGATGATTTAGAAACAATTAAAAAACTTGGTTATGAAATTATAACCGAGGCACAAAAACTTTAAAAATTAAGGTGCGACAGTTTGCGCGTTGATTGATAAATTGGTTGTGGTAATTTAGATTTAATCAGTGAGATTGTCTTAAAATAAAATCTCAGTCGCGAGGTTGCTTGCTTGTGCACGAGCTAAGTAGGTTGCTCACTGGTTAGGTGATACAGCAATCCTGTAATCGCGAGAGTGATGCTAAAATACTGTGACCCTCGTTCTGATATGGCTTCATGGGGTTAATTCTGAAGATATCAAATAATGGCGGAAAGAGACTAAAGGCTCATCCGCCATTTTTTTTGAGCGCTTTTTTTTAGGGTGGGGCCCGCCCACAAGCTCTTCTCTCCCTGCGACACTTTGGCCAATGTTCACGGCTCAAGGACCATGCTACACCAGCTTTATGAATAAAAAACAATTAAAAGAAATTACGGGCTCATTAAGTAAACCATCAAAGATGCCGGGCTTCAGCTACGGCCTACCGGCTTGGGAATGCAAAACAGGATCCAAGCTTGCAAAAATTCCTGGCACGGTGTGCCACGGCTGCTATGCTTTAAAAGGTTTTTATGCAATGTATAACTCAGTTAAAAAAGCTCAGTATACTAGATTAAAAGGTATTACCAACCCGCTATGGGTTCGAGCTATGGCAACTCAAATTAACTCTAAAAAAGTTAAATTTTTTAGATGGCACGATGCCGGAGACATTCAGAGCATTAAACACTTATTAAAAATTTTCAAAGTTTGTAAGTTAACGCCAACCATTAAACACTGGATGCCAACTAAAGAAGCTCAGTTTTTAAAACATATTCCAAAAGATAGAGTTCCAAAAAATTTGATCATTCGTCTATCAGGAACGAACGTTGATGGGCCCGCTGGTAAGTTCTGGCCCTGGAGCTCAACAGTCACAACAGACTCAAAGAAGGCAACATGTCCAGCGCCTAAGCAAGGCGGAAAATGTCTAGATTGTAGAAGCTGCTGGAGCAAAAAGATTAAAAATATAACCTACTTAAAACACTAATGACAATCGAACAATTAAAAAAATTAATGAAGGATCTAGGCGCAAGCGAAGAGACCACAAGCGAAGGTTTTACTTTTATTGAGCTATGTCCACAAGCATCTAAATCTTGCCATCCAACTGGCTGGCCAAAGGGTAATCCTAAATGGACCAAGCCACAAGCAACAAGCGATGACAAGTAACAAGCATAGTTTTTTTGGGTGGGGCCCGCCCACAAGCACACAGCAGGCTGCGACAAATTGTCGCGCGACACTTGGTCATATTGACAGGCATATTGTCGCATGGGCCGTGGCACAAGGCCACAGGCACAGGCGCCTTAATTCTGCCTCATTGTTATGGGATATTGTAGGATGTCAAACTAACAACAACGGAGGTACAAATGGCATTAAATTACGACTACAGAAAAATCGACGTCAGCAGCTGGAGCAAAGAGGATCATCAAATTGCTCACGGATTTTGCTGGACGATGATGGCTGTGGAGATGCAGTATGTTACAGAAGAAAACTGGAAAGAAATTTTATTCCGGATCTTATATTTACAAAAAATTGGACATGGACCTTGGACCGACGACCAGGAACCAAAGACCATCATTGGCTGGCTGAAAAAGCTTATTGGTTATGGAACCAATGTTGGAGAAAAATCCAGAGCAAAGTGGCTGCGTCATCGAACCAATTATTTAGCCTCAGATGTGGAAAACAACATCGAGTATACTTTCAAAGAACTAGAGTTGCAGGAATAGTTTCAACCTCTGGCCCGGGCGAGCAATCGCCCGGGTTTTTTTATGCCTGGATAATGGATAATAGGAAAAAGGCACAGGCTTAAAGGAACAAGCCACAGGCAACAGGCAGGGTGGGACCCGCCCACAGGCGCTCGGCGCGTCGTTATGTCACATTGACAAGAATCTTTTTTATCTCTTCCCAACCCGTGGCTCTCGGTTCAAGGACCACGCCCCGTGTTTTTAATTCTAGGATATCTTTACCGTCATAAAGTATTACGGCACAAGGACCGAGGACTTTTGCAAGTACAAATGTCTTAGCTGGATGCCTAACATGGAAGCTTATTTGGTGTGGTGAGAAGGTCAATTTTTTACCCTTAGTTACTTTCAATTCGATAGTGAAAAAAGTTTGTTTTTTATTGAAACATAATAAGTCTGGAACGCCTGCAGAGGCCCAACTCTCTAGTCTTGTAAAGGAAATTTCAGGTAGTTTATTCTTAACTTCTAGCCAAAATTTTGATTCTAATTTAGCCAAGTTTTTACCGTAAGGAAGTCTTTATAATTTCTTAGTAACTTTACCCATATTCCATTGTTCAGGTTGGATAGTTATTACTAATCTATGCGTTTCTCTAACACCAATTAATTTATTTTCCATTAACTGAACACCTTTGATATCGTAGAATTCTCCATTGGGAAGCACCACTTGAACTCTAGCGTCTTGAACTACTGGTGAAGTAAAAAATTTATCTAGGATTTGTCTGAAAAGTCTACCTGTAATCATGTCTTCCTTAAAGTTTGACCTGGGGCCCAGTATCTATAGGTTTCGCGTAGCTAAGCCTATTCGTAAGCCGACCCCAGGATGAAAAACAAACATTCAACAAAACGGAGTACGTATTGTTGTGTTGACATATACTATTTCTTACGTTATTTGTCAAGCACTATGGGACTACCAAAGAAATTAACTGAGAAACAAATTAAGTTTGCTCAAGAGCTAGTTTACAACGAAGGAAAAAAGACTGCGACAGAATGCGCTATTGAAGCAAAATATTCTGAAGACAGAGCTTCTGTTACAGCATCAGAATTACAGAACCCAAAATTATATCCTTTAGTAGTTCAATATATTGGTGAGTTAAGGACAGAAATTCAAAAGAAATATGACATAACATTTGAATCTCATATGCAGCAATTAGGTGATATGAGAAATAAAGCTATAGATGCCAAAGCTTGGACAGCTGCAATTAATGCTGAGGTAGCTAGAGGTAAAGCTGCTGGATTATATATTGAACAGAAAATTATTAGGACCGGCAAGTTAGACGATTTATCTGAGGAAGAATTAGATAAACGTATCGCAGAGACTTTGAATACTTACTCGCCGATCCTAGAAGGTGTTACTTCAGAAGAATTAAAATCTACTGTTAAATCTAACCAACAAAAAATAAGGTTAAACCCAGAACAAAGAAACAAATTAACAACCGAAGTAATCGATTACGCAACCGAAATAGAACCGAATACTTATTCCTCGTCTTCATCATCAGAAGAATCATCCCAATCGGAATCCTCATCTTCATCAGAAGAATCATCTAAATAATCATCGGACTCATCCATTTTATCTCTAATGGATTCGATGTCTGCTTCAATTCTATCTAAGATATCTTCGATAGTTTCTGTCTTTTTCTTTTTAGGCATGTTTGCTCCTATTATTGACAAGAAAGACACTCATCAGAATCTTTATCTAAATCTGAAAGTGTTTCCTTTTTGTTTGGTTTACATTTATCACAAAAGAATTCGTTATCATTAACTACGAACTCTTCATGGCATGATCCACATTTGTTTTTCATGTTAGCTCCTATTATATTATATATTGATTTTATCCAATCGGATAATACATCCTATTGGAAAAACATTTCTATCAGAAAAGCATTCTTCTTTCGAGTCATAACTTGCAAAAGTTCTAACAACTTCATTATTTTTTTCAAATATATATCCGTAAGAAACCATTTCTGCTGGCTTTAACTTACTAAATTCCTCTGAATTGGCATGTCCACTATCACCAACGATATCTAACCATGTGATTTTATAGAAATAAAACCTTTTCTTATCAATAATCAATGATTTATATTTTGATTTTTTACTTCTTTTAGATTTTGGCATACCCCCTTATAGCATCTTTTTTTAACCTAACCACCTTTTATGGCCCTGGTTTTTCAAATCACTGTACGACTAGAACTATGTCGTATGATGTCCAATGTCGCAAAAATTTGTCAAATGTCGCATCCATGTCGCAAAAATGAGCCGCTAAAATAGCGGCTTGCCGCACTTTTGAAAAGTGCAAAATCGTCTAGAATTGTTACTATAAGCCAGATATCGTCAAATGTCGCATTTTTGAGCTGTTTACTTTTTTTGAAAATGTTTTTTTCATTTACCCCCCAAAATATCCTAAAAGTGCGGCAGCGAGCCAATACCAACGGTTATTTCAATTTTGAAACGTAACATTGTAGGAAAGACGCCATTTTTTTTTTGCGACATTTGCGACATTTTGTGTCCAAATTGTGGCAGTGCCTTAATTCGGTCACAATTAAATATTTTTGTATTTTCCTAGATTAATCTCTACAGGTGCGCCTTCCCCGGGCCCTGATCCGAGATACTTGGCACCTTGTCTAATAAGCGAGTACAATCCACCCTTACCATATCCAGCTTCACCCTTATAAGCTGCTGCTATATCCTTTAAAGCAAATTTAAAATCCTCTAAATTTTTAATATCTTTCTTATCATTAAAGTCAAAAGTATCTTTCACGACAAGATTACCATCCTTATCAACTTCAACCTTAGCTTTGCCGAGTAATGTTTTTAAGTTATATCGATCATCCAGCATGTTTCTAAGTAAACTTCTATCAATAGACTTAACTCCATAATCTTCATAATCAATAGAACCTTGTTTAACTTTTTTAGCTGCTATTTCTTTTAATAAGTTTTTATCTGATTCTGTTAAATCTTTTTCTGTAAAAGGTTCTTTACTGCCGAATAGGTCAGCAACAAACATCCTAATATTTGGTGGTATGATGTTTTTCAGGCTTCCAATACCTGAGTCTTGTTCCGATTCCAAGTTCGTGATGTCTTTTATTTCGCTCATATCTCCACAATATAAAAAATATTATAATTAATAAAGGTTGTATTATAACAAATATTACTAGGTTGGCCAGGAAATATCCCATTCCTGTGAAATCGCCTATCACTTCTAAAATATAAACACAATAGTTAAAAATGGCTTCAATAGTCATTAATTCTCTTGTTTTTTAGCAGTCAGTTGTGCATAATATTGCGCTGTTCTTTTAATAAATTCTAAACATCCCTCTTTCATTTCAAATTCATTAAAAATAAACTCTTGGAATAATAAATCTTTCGTACAAATAATATTAACACCTTGAGTAATATTGGTACCATAGACCTGATTATGAGCTGCTGCATATGCTGCTAATTGTAATTGATAATCTTTAATCCATTCTTTTCTTTTTGGTTTATTACTTTGTTTAAAATCCATAATAGACTCCACACCATTGTAAAGACCTACAATATCAGTTGCACCTGCATACAGCCCTGGATAATATACAGTTACTTCAGAACCCCATACTTCATCTATCTTAGGAAAAGCATTATTGATAATTTGCTGGGCCATAGATGTAGCTAGAACACCGTTCTCTGTTAAATCTACCCTGTTCTTACCCTCTAAAGCATCCTCTAATATAGCATGCATAGTAGTTCCACGTGCTGCAGACTGTTCCGTGATCCGTGTTGCATTATCCATGCCTACTCTTGCTCGCCAGGCGTCTAATGATTTTCTTTTCTCTTCTGTTTCTGTAGCTGACAAAATAGTCGTGACACTAGGTAAATGACTACCTGTTATTTCATAGTGACGCTTACCTTCAATAGAAGATCGCATTGATGCCGGGTACTCGAATTGTTTATTCCACTTGATCATGTTCATCCTTTAGTTCCTGTTCAACTTCTAAGAAACGTTTCCACATTCCTTTGGTTGAAGCATTTTTAATAGAGTTACATCTACTGCAACAAAATACAATATTACCTATCTCATAACTTTTATTATTATCATAACGATCAATAGAAAAATTAGTCCAGGCTCTTTTCCTAACTGTTTTTCCTCCCGCACTTTTATCTCCCATTCCCAACTTTAGTTTATTAGGTTTACTTCTAATGTAAGTCCAAGGAGTAAAACAATATCTACATATCCTACCATCGGTATGAGGAAATCGTTCTTTCATATTAGACACATACAACATTAGTTCTGCCCAAAATTCTTCTTTAGTAAAGTTAGGTGCTTTACCAACACTGTTCCAAGATTTTCCATGTGCAATATTTTTACTCAAAGTATCTGCACTCGATGGTTTAAATAATCTACCAACAGCATTTTTAATATAACCTTGTTCCGATGTATTATATTTTTGTAAAGTATTAGCTAATTTTTCTTGATTCTTTATTTTCCATTCTTTCGTTCGTAGATTATTACAAGTATGACAATAAGTATTGTAAACATTCGACGAAGGAAAAAATACAAAGTTTTTAGTAAGAGGAAGTCTTTCCTGACATCGTTTACAAACTTTATGTGTAACTAATTCTTCACTAATAGACATTTATTCTCTCCCATAGTTTTAACATTGAATCCATATAGTCGTAAAACATTTGAGATTAAATCCATGTTATATTTAGGATAGTCATCAAATATAAAATAAGTAGTAGGTGCAGCACGATTAGCAAACCACACTGCTTCCGTCATTACATCTTTAGTCATGTGCGGCCCATCAAAATGTACTAAAGAAAAAATAGAACTTCTATGTTCTGTATCATTCATAAACTGTGTGTCGGTCATATTACATAAAACAAACTTACCTTGTTCTTGATAAGTTTTAAAATCTTCTAATAAAGTATCTCTCATAACATCTGTATAATCACAAGTATAAGCACCTGTGTGATCATAATGCTGGTACTCTAAGTTACCATAAGGATCCACACCGACATGAATGTAATTATTGACAACATTGTCCATAATAATTTTGGAGCTGTATCCTTCTCTAACTCCAATCTCACAAGTTTTATAACCTTGGCAATCAAAGCCTTTAGTCCATTTTTCAAGTAAATCATAATCGCTACTATCTCCTCTTATCATTTTGACCTTTCTCTCTTAACTTATCTTGTAAATATTTTTTTTGTTTTTGTAACATGTGTATCTGTCTTATTAAACCTTCAATGATGTCTCTTGAGTATTGATTTGTTTTCTTAGAACATATTCGTTCGACTCGATTAATTTCTTTTAATCTTTCGCTATCCATCATCTTTAACTCCTTTAACATATTTTTGTTCTAGCGTATTGTCCGGGTTTGCAAGAATGGTATAAGTATTACCACGATCTATATAATAACCTTGAACAATCCATTTTTTCTTTTTCTTTTTTATTGTAGTCTTGCGCATTGTACACTGTCTAATATTTTATCTATTTCTTCTTCAGTAATAGCAATCTCTCCTTGATTCTTACATCTTGTACAATCCCTACATTCATCGGGTTGTTTAGCAGATCCAACATATCCATTACCATTACAGTCTGGACAAATAAATGATCCTATCATGACTTCCTCCCAAATAAAGTTTGTGGTTTAACTACGGAAGTAATTAATTTTATCTTCGCAGTCTTTTTCTTTTTAATTTCTTTCTTAGGCTTTTTGATTATTTTCTTCATTATTACCTCTTACTTGTAAACTAAGATTATTTAGATTATCCATAAACTCTTTACCAAATCTTTTCTTAACTTTTAAGTGAACATAGTCTGCATCAAACCCAGCCCATTCACATAATTGTGCAAAATCTTTGTGCATAGTTTTTAAATAATCTCTTGCAAAACGTTTTTCATAGTTAACTTTAGTTGAAACACTTTTACCAAAAGCATCTTCTAATACTCTTGCTAATACTGCTCTCCATAGTTTTTGTTCAGGTTCATTAATTGGCTCTACTTCCATTTTATAAACAGAAGAATTAAAAAAACCTTTTCCTGCATTACTTAGTGACATAATTATCCTTTCTTTCTTTTTTTATTAACTTGGGTTTTTGGTTGTGTTATTTTTTTAAGCACTTCATTCGTACTTAAAGTAATAAATTGGGATCGGCTCACCACCATTCCTGGTACAATAACTTTCCTTGCTTTGTCAATGTTACTGTAAGTTTCTAATGGTATAGAAACATTTTTATATTTGCTTGTGTCTGTCATATCAGTTATACTTCTTTCTTTTAATTAACATTCTAGGATGTTATAGTAAATTGTATATATTATGTCAATTAAATTTTTCTTAACTATTTATATCTGTTCTTTAATAGATGGTGCTTGTGTTGTACCAATGCAAGAACCTTATGTTTACCCGAAAACTTTAGATACACACGCAGAATGTGTAAAACAAGGACTAGCCGATTCCTTTGAAATACTATATGCTGAGAAGTTTTTTACGTTAGAAAATATAGAAGAATATCAATTATATCCTAAGTACTCTTGTGATAAGGTTAACGTCCCTGGCCTCGGTATTTAGCTTTTCTTTGTCTTCTTTCAGACTTATTTAAGGTTTTTTTATGGCGACCTTTACGTTTTTTAGGTCTTTCTCTTTTTTCAAAATGTGTGAATTTTTGTTTAGCCATTGTTAAATATTCATACTTCTATGTTTTTTTATAATTTTTATATCTGAATCTGATAATTGCATGTATCTAATTCTACCATTAATATGTTGTTTTGTATCTTCACCACAATGAGTACATCTATAATACTCTTTTACAAGTGCAACTAAAATTGTAGTTTCTTCACATGCCTCACACCTACCCTCAACAGTATCTATATTATCAAACAAATAATCTAAACTTTTCATTTTATCTTTTGTCATACTAAATCTACTGCCTTTCCTATGATGGGTTTATATTTTACTTTTTTATCTTCATCTCTATACGCTCTTAAAAATTGTTTTCTAGGTTTGTCAGATACATAACTACAATGGACCCACCCACTGTTAGCTTCACCTGGGACATAAAATTCTAAAATCATTTGATCAAAATCAAGGTTTTTATATATCCAATCGGCAACTTCTGCATTATCTTTACCTGGACATTCAAAATCAACGGCCTCTGCCTTACAGTGTTGACTATTAATAGAGCTGCCTATTCTAATACATAGCTCAGGAGAACGAAATCCGCTGGTCACCATTACAGGGCCAAAATGATCCCTTACGGGTTGGAGAATATTCTCACATAATAGTTTTAATTTTTCTATTTGATTAGCATTGGGTTCATTTGGAATACCCAATCTGATAGCAGTATCTGATTTACTTAGTTCTTGGAGACTAAAGTTTCGACTGAGATTCATTTGTTTTAAGCTTAGTACATTTACAGTCTTTTAACAAGACACAGAAACCCATACAAACCCGGTAAATACAGTTTTTCATATAGATAATAACAAAGAAAAAAGAATGATAACCCATAAAACAGGTATTGTATATTTAGGTTTTAATTTCATTTTTTGTTATTAATATAATTGTAGACTCTGCCTATGCTTCTATCTATTCCGAAAAGTTCGCCTTTTATATAATTAGTATCTTCCTTTAAGTCAACAATAGAGACTAAAACCCATGTGCTTAAGCCCATCAGTACAGTTCCCAATACTCCAATTACCCATTTCATGTCTATTTTCATATATTTTATCCATAAATATCTCCCCAGGTTTCTCCAGATTCGTAATCAACTTTGTTGGGGACTTCTAATGTAACAGCATTTTCCATAATCTCAACAATTTTTTTAGCATGTTCTGGAGACTCTACAGATAAATCTAATTCATCATGAATTTGTATGTGTGCTACAATTCCTTCTTTATATAAATCTAACATAGCTTTCTTAGTCATATCAGCTGCACTACCTTGAATTAATTTATTTAAAGCTTTGTAAGTATAAGCTCTTTTAATCCCTGGTCCATGTTCCTGGAGTGCATCTTCATGAGGTAATGCTTTATGCATACCAAACATATTCGGTTCCCAAAGATGAAACCTACATAATCTACCAAGTAATGTTCTAATCTGTCCACGTTCTTGTGCTCTATTACTAACAGAATTCATTAAATTCTTAACAAAGGGAACCTTAGCATGATACTGTTCAAATAGTTCAGTAGCTTTTTCTTTAGATACACCTAGTTCAGCTTGTAATTTAGTTTTACCCATTCCATAAAATAAACCTAAGTTAATAGTCTTAGCTTGTGATCTAGGTATCTCTGCCATATCTGCTACAATCTGGTGAAAGTCTGTACTACTATCTTCAATATAATTCTCTACAACATCATAGACAGATGGAAATTTAGATAGAGCTGCATAATGAACTACGAGTCTTGGTTCTTGTTGTGAATAGTCAAAACATCCCCAGGTATGATTTTGTTCAGGTAAGAATAATGATCTTATCATAGGTCCTAGATCTTTATTTCTAGCTGGTAATTGTTGTAGGTTAGGATTAGAATAACTAAATCTTCCTGTAACCGTTCCACCTTGATCGGATCTAATTTGATTTATATCTGCATGAATTCTACCATTATGTTGATATCTAATAATAGTATCAATAAAAGTTGTATGTGCTTTATTAATTTCTCTTGCCTTAGCTATCTTCTGTACGATAGGATGGCTATGTTCTTGTAAAAAATTTTTAGTAAAGGAAGGCGCATTTGATTTATCAGTTCTATCATAAGATAAAGAAAGTTTGTCAAACACTTTGGCAATCGATCTTGCTGCCCATATTTGAGGCTCTATTCCTGTCTCTTGTTTTACTTCTAGCAATAATTGCTCTTCTTGTCCAAGTAGCGTGGTTTTTAATTTATGCGCACCTTCCACGTCGACACGAACGCCTTTAAATTTCATATCAACTAGACAAGGAAATAAATCTGTTTCTAAATTAAAAATAGATTCTATGTCTTGATGTATAATTTCTTTTTTAAATATTTGCCAAAGTTCTAAAGTTAGTTCAGCATCTTTTTCTGCATAAGATCCAACGTGCATTGCAGGTAATTGCCACATGTCTGCTTTAGGATCTAATCCTCTAGACTTTGCTTCTTCGTTTAATGCAGCTTCATTTTTACCATGGCCTAAGTAATCCCAAGAGATTGCATTCAAAGAATATTGAAATCTATTCTCATCAATTAACGATGCTGCAATCATTGTATCTACTACTAAACCATTGATTTTTATACCTAAATTACGTATCCAACATACGTCATACATTGCATTATGAAATATTTTTGTAGCGGGTGAAGCACAAATATCTTTGAACCATTCTAAAGTTCTTCTACGATCCATGTTGGGCCCTGATCCGTGAGCAATGGGAAAATAATATTTTCTTCCAGGTACAGCTACAGCGATACCTACTACTTCACCATTACCAATTACAGAACCGGATCCTTTAGATTTTAAATCTGGGTCTCTTGTTTCTAAGTCAATTGCTATTTCATCATACTGTCTTAAATCAGGATACTCTTCTGGTTCAATCCACTCTGTCTGCGCTACAAATAAAGGTACTCTCATTATTTCTCCTTCTTCTTTTCTGGTTCTTTTTTATTTTTACTAGGTTCTTTTTTCTTATTGAAAATATCATTCCAATTTTTTCTATAGGTATCATCTGATATTCTAGATCTACCATCCCAAGTTCTTCCTCGTTCTCTCACCATATTATTTCTTTAAATCTTTTAATTTCTTTTTTTCTAATTCACAATAATGAATTATCTTCTCTATATCCTCTATTCCATTTTTATTCAAGTACCTACAAACATATTTAATTACGTTCCCTTGAAAGAATGAAAGATTATTTTTAGAAATAAATTCATACGGTTGAATGTGAAAGTTTTTGTAGTGATTCCCACCTATCTGCTTGTCTTGTGGAAATGCTTCATCAAACATTTTTTTATTAGTCATTTTTCTCCTTTATGTTGTTATGGTAGTTGTTGATTTAACGAAGTAATGAAAACAGGGAAATAAGGAATCTTCGAACCAACTCCGTCTGTTAAGACATGAAGCTACCATTCTCCATTTGGACAACTTCCTAATCCCATTCTGTTTAAAATTACAAAGAATAGCCATAACGCTCCTTCTTTGGTTTTAATAAGTATAAACTTTCTATAGTCCTAGTAACACCAACATACCAAACTCTATGTTCCTCATCTGCTTTATCAACATTTATGTCAACAGCTTCTCTTATTTTTCTGGCATTATCTAATACTAAAATTACATTCTGACATTCACCACCTTTAGCTGCATGAATAGTAGATACTTCTATTCTTGGTTCCTCTGATAATTTATCACCTCTAGCTAATAAGTTCCTGATATATAAACATTCTTCTTGGTCTGCTCTAGCAAAAGCATGATACCAAATAAGATCTTTTTCATAACCTAAATCATCCATAATGAATGTAGTTTTATTTTTAAATTTCTTTTCATTAAATGAATCAGGTAGATAACTATAAATATCTTTTATATCAGCTAGAGATACTTCATGTCCTTTACATAAGTCTCCCCATCTCAATATGGATTTGTATAAAGTGCTATTATAACTTTTGCCAAACCTACTTTTAAAATAAAGATTTTTTTCTTTTAAAGATTTAGATATTTCATCTGAACGATATACAGTCCTAGTTAATATTAACCAGTTATTAACTGTTAAGTCTATATGGTCCATTGTATAAATCGGATATACTGCTCCTGGCAATCCTTCCTTAGCTAAATATTCTTTCTTTTTTCTTTTACTAATTCTTTCTAAAATAACATTAGATATATTTTGTACTTCTAATGGAACCCTTGCAGATTTTTCTAATACTATTTCTTCTGCTGGTTCATTTATAAATCTATTAACATCAGCTCCAGCCCAGGCAAAAATAGCTTGGTCATCATCACCAGCTAAATAAATATCTTTTGCTTTTGTTTTTAACACATCAAACATTTTCCATTGTATAGGAGATAAATCTTGAGCTTCATCAATAAATATAACTTCAAAGTCCTTACATTTATCTGTATTTTCTGTAAACTTATGAATCATATCATTGAAGTCATCTAAGTTACTTTGTTTTTTAAAATGATTATAATTAATATAAACATGGCCTAGTGTTTCATAATCAATATCTCTACTCCATTCATTACTATTGAATTCTTCTTCTACAGAAATATTCTTAACTCTAGCCTTATTAATAATTTTAAAATATTCACTATTGAAATCTAAATAACCAGACTCATCTCCTGAGTCTAACACTCTTAAATTTAAATCTTTTCCTATTTGTTCATAATGTACGGGTTGCATTACATTTTCTTCACTCATACCTAATGTATGGAAAGCAAATGAATGTAGGGTTTGAAAATAGATTAAATCTTTTTTATTTAATTCAGGTTTTCTTTCTAACATTCTTTGTTTAGCTTCATTAGCTGCCTTTCTTGTAAAAGCAAAATAACCAATCTTATTTAAAGGTACACCTTTGTTAATATAAGATTCAACATGATCTAATAGAGTCGTAGTTTTACCTGTACCTGGAGGACCAAATATTTTTGTAATCATTAATATATCTCCTCTTTGGATTGATAACTGTGTAATTCAGGTTCTACGTCATCTGGTAGTAGTTCTGGAAACATAGTTAAAGGTATCTTAGTAACTCTTACAGAAGGATTGTTGTCATTCTGTGCATCTTTTTTAGGGAATCTTTTGTTAATACCAAAATCACATTTAAATAATCTCTGCATCATTTCTGCGGTTTTAGGTTTATTTTCTTTCCATTCCTTATTCTTTAAAGTGTTAAAGAAACTTTGATATACTACATAAGCATCACCATCTTCTAATAGAGTTGCACCACTTCTAAATGCTGCATAAGTCTCTGCTTTAGGTCCTCTTAAATATTCTACAATATAGTCTCTTAACAATTCATCTGGACTAGTTCCTTTAGGTGGAGAAGTAATAACTTTAGGTGGAAATAAATTATCTATGACTTCCTGGAATTCATCTTGTTTTATTTTAGGTGGAACCATATCAGCTGCTGCACCTATGATTGCTCTAATATTATCTAATTCAATTATTTGTTTTATATTTTTTGCTCTTACTTGTTTTGTAGTTTGTCCATCTGCTAATGTAACATTGAATGTATATTCTGGTTCTGGATAAGTTATTTTTTCTAAACCAGTTAACGCTGGAAACACTTTTCTTTTATCTGATAAATATCCAAATTTTCTTTGTCTGCATTCTGCTTTCATACATACTGCAAAAATAGGATCTTCATTACAAGTATGTCCTTTAGTTTCTTTTTTCCAAGAACTTAATTTTCTTTTAGTTTTATCTTCTGTCCAATCTATGACACCATTTGCTCCAGCTTGAAAATATTTACCTGGGGCTGCAATAACCATTCTTTCCCAATCATCTGGATATTTCTTTTTAGCAAACACCATATAATTATATAAGAATCTATCTCTACCATCAGATAATTTATTTTTAGTTAAGATTCCTAGACATGGTGGGCCATCACTAAATTCTTCTCCACCACCTTGTAATAAATGTTTTGTATGTTCAATACCAAACTCTTCTAATTCATCCGCTGAATAAGTATTTGCTTCTATGATAGAAGTAAATTGTTCATAAGAAAATTGTGTACCATCTAAATTAAAACCTTTTCGTTCTGTTTTATTATAATAGGGTAAATTTATAAACTGACCATTATTCCATTTACCATCTGGCTCTCTACCTAATTCTGTCTGCTTTGGATATATCTCAATATTAGGTGGTAGTTTTAAAACAAATAAAAGTTTTTCTAAAAAATTTCTAATGAATACTGATTTAACTAATTCTTTAGTAAATAAATATAAATGTAATCCACCACTTTTTGATTTAACTGGTACTAATGGTAATTTGTATTCGGTAATGATATCTAAATATTTTTTAAAAGGAAAATCTTTGTAGCTATGTTGTTTATCATCTATATCAATAGCACCAAATCGTGCCATACCTTTATCATCACATGGTTGTATACCTATAGATATCTTACCATCTAAATGATCTAAATAATCTTGTTCTGTAATTGCTCTATGTAACCATTCATAACGAGGTTTTGCTTTACCTGTAGTTGGGTCTATTTCAGTCTTACTTAAATCTGCTCTACCGAAGTCTCTTCTTAATCCAGTAAACGCATTTATAAATTTTTTATGTTCGTTGTCCATGTTTCATCTCTTTATTCTGTATGATGTGGGCGATTGCTCGCCCACATTTTAAAAAACTAATAATGTGTTTCTGATTCTTTTTCAGAATTAGATTCACCATGTTTAACTTGAACATCTCCTTTAGAAATGTTTTCAGAAAAACTTTTAGCTTGTTGGTATAACCCAGCATCTTGTACTGGACCAATCTTGCTAACTTCCCAACCAAACCAAGTACCTTTGTCATTAGACATTTGAGTAGTCTTTAGTTTGTAGGTATGACTGAAAGAAGCTGGAGTAAACATCCCGCTTTTACCTTTCATTTTTATACTAGCCATCATACTATTCCACTTCCTACTAATCTTTAATTGTGTTGATTTCATGGCAATTAAAGCAGTAGATGGTGATTTAGAATTGACTATCACAAAATGAGACGCTGTCTTTTCAATATAATTACCATTAGATAATCTATCTTTATAAGATGCATCTCTAGTTGTTTTAGACATGATGTCGCTAGAAGATGAATGAATAGCGACTGGAGCACCAGAGCCTTCGCCTCTATCTTGCCATTCAATATATTCCAATTTGTAATGACAAGGAATGACTTCAACTCCTTCTACTCCATCAAACAATTCTCCTGTTACAGAGTTATAAATCATTCCAGGTTCTGCACCTTGAACATATTTACCATCTCTCTTATTAACTTCAGGAGATAATTGTCCTAGTATTTTTAAGAAGGGTAATGCTAAATCTTCTTGAGTTAGATTACCTACTCCTTGGTTAGCATCAGCTTCAAATATATTGACTGCTAATGCACCTGCAGCAGTTTTTTCAACTACAGCAGTATTGGTCTTTGGTTCATTGTTCGTGTTACTTTGTGTATTGTTCATGATTACTCCTTTATTATACACGGGTTATCTTGGTTCGGTTTCCTGCGAACACATTAAATAGATCAGAGGGCATCTCTTGCCCAGACTCGAGACGCTCTCTGACCAGAGCTTTAAGTGTCATGGGTTCAACCTTTAACTTCTGAGCGGGTTGAAAACCTTGACCTTGTGCAAGGTTCGCATAAGCGATTGCCTTGTTATCTTCGTTACGACCAAAGGAAACAGTAATCTCATTTTTAATAAGATCACCCAGGCCGTTATTTCGAAGCCAGTTAAATGCTTCTTCTTTCTTATCTGGAGAGATAGAAGCACCGTAGACGGGTTTGACTTCTACAGCCGAACCATCTGCTAATTTTAAAGTAGAAATATTCATTTCAGTCATCATAGTTGGTATGACTTCTCCTGAAAGAACATCTGCTTTTTGTTTTAATTTTTTTAAATTATCTTCAACAGTTTTAATCTCATCTTCTAACTGTTTTAATTTTACTACTTGATCTGCTAATGATGATGCATCATTAGTTTGAGTTATTGATTCAGTTTGATCTGCTTCAAAATTTATATTACTCATATTGTTTTAACTCCTTTGTTAACTGTTTTATTTCTTTCTTTGCCTTTTTAATAAGATAAAAAGACTTATACTTCATATAGTGGAAACTTAAAATCTTGTCAAGATTAAAAATAAATAAAGAAAATAATTCTTTTAAATATTCTAAAATACTTTCATCAGATCTTTTCTCAAATAAAGAAAAAGACTTTAAAAATTTGTGGTGGTCTTTTGTGTTAAGTATAAATCTTTCTAGTTTTTTCTTTTTTTCTTTCATTAGATACAGTTTATTTTGTATCTTCCATCGTTCCTCAGCTATCATCTATCGTTCCTTTTTCGTATAAATTAATTTCTACTGGGTAGTATGTATGCTCTTGTCTGTCCCATTTCAAGAGGTTATATTTACCTCCTGTAATATCTGCGGCAATTGAACACGCTACACCTATAATTGCAGGATCACCTGTCAATAATAAATAATCTTTATCAGTATAATTTTTTAAAAGTTTTCTTAATTTAAATATCAAAGGTCCTGGTGACAAAACAATTTGACTAAATTCAGGCAACAATGTGACAAGCTTGCCATATTTCTGTGCACCCATAATATTAAATTTTGGATTACCTGATCTTGTTCCAGGTAATTCCTGGATTACATAAACTGTATTTTCTAACATATTTTTACTTTCAGTATTGACAAGTAGTTATTACTTATTATATAGAATGTCAATAGAAAGACAATAAATAATTAGGAGTATATTATGATTAATAATAAAAAAGCGTATAAACTTTTTATGTTGCTATCAAAAGAACAACGTAAAAAACTTAGTATAGAGCATCAAATCGAAGAGATTGATAACATGGAAAACAAATCTTGGTTAAATAGATTTGGAAAATTTCATGGTTCTTTTTGGAATTGGTTATGGATGAAACATTTTAAGAAAGATTATAAAAATGTTAAACTATAAATTTAAAACTAAACCTTACGCACATCAAATAACTGCGTTAGAAAAATCTTGGAATAAAGAAGTCTTTGCATATTTTATGGAGATGGGAACTGGTAAATCAAAAGTTCTTATTGATAATATTTCTATGTTGTATGACAAAGGTAAAATTAATGGTGCTTTAATTATTGCGCCTAAAGGTGTTTACCAAAACTGGTATGACTTAGAGATACCTAATCATATGGCTGAACATGTTGAAAAAGATGTTGTGTTATGGAAAGCAGCCATTAATGAAAAACAACAAAAAGAATTAAATAAATTATTTGAGTCAACAGAAAAACTTCATGTTTTAGTTATGAATGTAGAAGCCTTTTCAACTAAAAAAGGTTTAGAGTTTGCAGCTAAATTTATGAGTTGTCATAATACTCTGATGGCTATTGATGAATCAACTACTATCAAAAATCCAGATGCTAAACGTACTAAAAATATTGTTGCGTTAGGATTGCATGCAAAGTACAGAAGAATCTTAACTGGTTCTCCTGTTACTAAATCGCCATTGGATTTATATAAACAATGCGAGTTCCTTGATCCAGAATTATTGGAGTATGGTTCTTATTATGCATTTAGAACTAGATATGCCGTTATGCGTTCTGCAAACTTCGGTGGGAGATCAGTTCAGATAGTAGTTGGTTATAGAAACCTAAGTGAGTTGTCAGAAAAATTAGAACCTTTTTCTTATCGTTGTTTAAAAGAAGATTGTTTAGATTTACCTGACTACATATACACTAAACGTGTTATTCAATTAACTCCTGAACAAAAAAAGATCTATGGTACTATGAAAGAAATTGCATTAGCACAAATGGATGGAAAAATGATGACTACTGGTACAGCCATGGTTCAATTAATGAGACTCCATCAAATTACTTGCGGTCATTTTACTGCAGATGATGGTACTATAAAAAATATTAAAAATGAAAGATTAGATGCATTAGTAGATATTTTAGAAGAAGTAGAAAACAAAGCAGTTATCTGGGCTCATTATAGACATGACATTGCAGCTATCATTGATGCCGTAGATAAAAAATTTGGTAAAGATTCATATGTTACTTATTATGGAGATACTTCTAATGAAGATAGACAAAATGCAATTAAACAAATCCAAGATCCAAATAGTACAGTAAGATTTATTATAGGTACTCCACAAACGGGTGGTTATGGTATTACATTAACTGGTGCTAATACAATGGTTTATTATGCAAATGGTTATGATTATGAGAAAAGAATACAATCAGAAGCTAGAATAAATAGAGCAGGTCAAACTAGAAAAATGACTTACATTGATATCATAGCTGAAAATACAGTAGATGAAAAAATAGTAAAAGCTCTTAGAAGTAAAATGGATATAGCTACTAAAATTACCGGGGATGAATTAAGAGAATGGATTTAATAATATCACTTATCATGGTCCTGTCTCCTACGGAATATTATTTAAAAGATATTCCTATTCATGAACCATGTGATGTTTGGTTTGAAAAAAACATGTACCATGATAGCAAAAATAATATTCACTATATTAATGGTGAAGTTACTATGGGGTATATTTGTAAGGAGTGGAAATAAATTCCCACTCCTCTTCAGTATAAGGTAACACTATTTAATGTTTACTTTTTGAGATTTTTTATCAAGTTCTTTAACACCAAACTTGATTTTCAACATACCGTCTTCCATTTTAGCTTCATCTACAACTGCTTCATTTGGCAATGCAAACTGCTTAAAGAAAGATTTAGTTGATAATCCTTTTTGTACATAGTCAATAGCTGCATCATCTACTTTTCCTTCAATAGATAGAATACCATCATTAACTTCTACAAGAACATTTTCTTTCTTGAAGCCAGCTAATCCTAGTTCTAAACCATATTTACCTTTAGAATATTTCACAACATTCCAAAAAGGA